>Ga0306920_100000730_pt1 | contig 39313 bp, 37 predicted proteins | sample flu12Cox44000170_FD_204666 | JGI IMG/M metagenome (GOLD analysis project Ga0306920, IMG submission 204666) | Lab enrichment of tropical soil microbial communities from Luquillo Experimental Forest, Puerto Rico - flux4day.12C.oxic.44.000.170 (v2)... | ecosystem: Environmental > Terrestrial >... | reverse complement strand
TACGATGTGCCGATGCGCGACTGCACGGTCGCGCTCGACAATGACATTATCATCGAGCGGGGAAAATTCACCGACGAGAAGATGCAGGTCGCCTTCATGCCGCGCTGATGCCCTACCTCCGCGGCACTGCGAGGTGGCGCGCGAGGCGGGTCTGCGCGGCGAGCCGTATCGGCGCGTTGGCCGCTCCGAACCCGCGATAGCCGCGCCGCTCCACCACCTCGAAAAAGAACTTGTCCTCGAAATTCTGCGTGTAGAACTGCAGGTACTCGGCGTCGCCGTCGCGATCGTAAAGGATGTTGCTCGCCCTCATCCGCTCGATCTCATCCTGGTCGAGATCGCCGCGCGCTTCCAGGTCGTCGTAGTAATTCTCTGGGATCGGCAGCAGTGGCGCGCCCGCTGCGGCAAAACGGGTGGCCGCCGCAAAGATATCGTTGCTCGCAAACGCGATGTGCTGGACCCCCGAGCCGAACAATTCGGACAGGAACCGCGCTGAGAGTGTGCGCTGGCTTTGCGATGCATTGAGCACAATGCGCAGCCCCCCGTCCTGAGTCTCCACCACCTGGCTCTGCACCACCCCACCGGGATCGATCACCTCCTGGGCCGGCGTCTTGGTCACGTCCAGCAACGAGGTGTAGAACAGGAGCCAGCTGAGCATCTCGTCATAGCGCATGGACTGCGAGATGTGGTCGATTGCCGTCAGATGGCCGGCTTCATCAGCTCCGGCGACCGGGTCGAATTCGATCTCCCACACGCGCGCAAGCGTGCTGCCAGCATCGAGGAAATAGATCAGGCTGCCTTCGAGCCCGCGCACTGCCGGAATTTCGAGCTCGCCGGGTCCGACCGCCTGCCGGAACGGCTGATCGAGAAGCCTCCTGGCTCGCTCCATGGCGGCGTTCGCATCGTCCACCTTGAGCCCGATCGCGCAGACCGAGGAGCCGTGCGTGATGTTGAAGGAATGTGCAAAGCCCTCCTTCTCGCAATTAATGACCGCGTTGATGTCGCCCTGACGCCAGCGGGTCACGGCCTTGGATTTGTGAATGCCCGCCTTGCGGAAGCCGAGCGCGCGGAGCATCGCCTCGAGCGACGGCGCGCTCGCCTCATCCATGGCGAACTCGATGAACTCGACGCCGTGGCATGCCGATCGCGAGGGCAGCGAAGGAAATGCGGAATTCTTCCAGCCGGCTGTCCGGCGCAGCCGGTCCAGGAGATAGATGAGCGAACGCTGGCCGTCGACAGCCACGCGCCGTGCGGAGCTGCCGCGAAACTGGTCGTTGAAGACTTCAAGCGACAGGAGCCCGTCGAACCCGGTCGTTCGCAACGCCTCCATGAAGGCGAGCAGGGGAAGATCGCCCTGGCCCGGCATGCACCGGAAGTGGCGGCTCCAGGAGAGATAGTCCATGTCGAGCTTCGGCGCGTCCGCCAGCTGCACAAGGAATATGCGCTCGCGCGGGATCGACTCGATGGCCGCGAGGTCGGTCCGCCGTGCCAGGATATGAAACGTGTCCAACACGATGCCGAGTGCGGGGTGATCGGCGCGCCGCACGGCCTCCCAGGCATCGCGATAATCATTGATGTGGCGCCCCCAGGAGAGCGCCTCGAAGCCGACGCGCATGCCGCGCCTTGCTGCGCGCTCGCCCAGCTCATGCAGATCGGCGGCAGCGCGATCGATGCCGCCGACCGATTCCGGCGACACGTTGCTGCAGACCAGCAGCAGGTCGCAATCGAGCTCCCCCATCAGGTCAAGCTTGCGCTCGGCGCGCGCAAAGGCGCGCTCGCGCGCAATGCCCGGCATCCCTTCGAGATCGCGGAACGGCTGGAAGGTGATGGTCTTGAGGCCAAGGTCGCGCACCAGCTTGCGCACGTCTGCCGGCGTCCCGCTCCAGGACAAAAGATCGTTCTCGAAGATCTCGACGCCCTTGAACTGCGCGGCGGCAATGGCTTCGAGCTTCTCGTTGAGAGTTCCGCTCAGGCATACGGTGGCGATGGCGGTCTGCATGGCTCTCTCCCTTTCATGCGGCGGGAGCCGCCTCCATGGTGCCGCCGAGAAAGAGCTGCCCGATACGCGTATCCGCAAGGATGCGCGCAGCGGTATCGACAATCCGCGTCTGGCCAAGCTCGAGCACGATGCCGTAGTCCGACATCTGCAGAGCGGAGCGGGCATTCTGCTCGATCATGAGGAGAGGTCGACGCCGTTCTTGAAGTTCGTACCCACTGTCGCGCCCGCGCCCGAAAGCTCGCCCACGTTGGTTAGCTTGACCGGCGCTCCGCTCTGCGCAAAGGCGCCGTTGAGCGCGCTTGCGAGAACAATCACCCCCGCAGCTGTCCACGATTTCATGTCGAGCTTCCTCCTATGATGCTCGCTGTCGCGCGAGCTTTGGTCAGGCGGCCTGCGGCTTTGCCGCACGCCGCTCCATTACGGCGTCGAACGCCGCGCTCATTGATTGGCGCGAAGCCCTCGCGCCGGAAAACAGCTCGAAGGCATCAAGCGCCTGAAAGATTGCAAGCTCGCGCCCCGTCATCACGCGTGCGCCGACGGCGCGGGCGCCTTCGAGGAGCGGAGTGATCAGGGGAGAGTAGACCGCCTCCGCCACCCAGAGATTGTCTCGCAGCAGGCGGAGCGGCACCGGGCTCTCGCGGTTGGGCAGCATGCCGACCGGGGTTCCGTTGATGAGGCCGCCGGCATCGAGAAGCGCTTCCTCCACGCTCTCGGCAGGGCGCACCTTCGCGCGTGCTGCCAGTGCTTGCGCGAGACTTGCCACCTTGGCACGATTGCGATCAAAAATTCTGATCTCGGTAACGCTTTTTTCCGCGAGCGCGAAGGCGATTGCGCGGCCGACCCCTCCAGCCCCGATGAGCGCGACCGGACGCGTCAGTGCCGGCTCGCCAAGCTCGTCGAGCGCACGCGCAAAGCCGCTCGCGTCGGTATTGTAGCCAACCAGTGCTCGCTTCCTGACCACGATGGTGTTGACGGCGCCGATGGCCGCAGCAGCGGGGGAGAGCTCGTCAAGGAGGGGGACCGCGGCCTCCTTGTATGGGAAGGTGACGTTGATGCCGGCAAAACCGAGCCGCCGAACGCCCTCGAGCATCAGGCGCAGATCCGCGCGGTCCGCTCCTCGCGCCTCGATGAGGTGGTAATAGGCGCGAATGCCGAGCTCGGCGGCGGCCGCCTCGTGCATCGCGGGCGATGCGGAATGCGTGATCGGCGCCCCGATAAGGCCGAGCAGGAGCGCAGGATGGGCAGCGATCTCTTTCACGGCCATCTCCTCACCTGATCCACGCTGGCGCGGGTTAGTCGCGCGCAGGCGTGTGTTGCTCTTTGTTACGCGTCGCCTGCCAGCGGGGTCTCCCGTCTGGCAACGGACAGTCATCGTACGCGCCACTTAGTAGCTCGGCACAGTGATTTTGATTTTCGCGACTCTCGGTGCAACAAACTCTGTATACCTCCGCTGAAAGGCGAGGTCGACCGCGGGTGGCGGCTTGTGACCACGGATCCGGATGGATACGATTCCGCACTGATTGCAATCATCCGCTGCGCGTTCTGCAAGACGAACCCAGAGCTTGATTCCCGCATGAACTTCCCGGCACTGCGAGCCGACGGCATATCCAAGCGCTTCGACGCGACGGTCGCCCTCGACAATGTCGACTTTGAAGTGCGGCCAGGCGAGATTCATGCGGTGGTGGGCGAGAACGGGGCCGGCAAGTCTACGCTCATCCGCATCCTTGGCGGCGCGCATCGCCCCGACCGCGGCAGCATCTCCGTTGCGGGGACGCGGCGGCATTTCGCCAGTCCGCGTGACGCCATTGCCGCGGGGATCGTGACCATCCCGCAGGAGCTGCGCCTTGTCCCGGCACTGTCGGTTGCGGAGAACATGGCGCTGGGCGATCTGCCGGTCCGGCGAATGGGCCCGTTCGCGGTCATCGATCGCCGCAGCATGCGCGAAGAGGCGCGTTCCGTGCTCGCGCTGCTCGATTTCGAGGCCGACCCGGATCGGCGCGTCGCCTCCTTGAGCTTTGCCGAGCGCCAGCTCGTCGCGATTGCGAAGGGGCTGCGCCGGGACTGCCGCGTCTTCATCCTCGACGAGCCGACCGCGGCTTTGGAGAAACGTGAGGTCGAGCGGCTGTTCGCCGTGCTCGCCCGCATGCAGGCACGCGCAACGGCTATCGTCTACATCACGCATCGGCTCGACGAGGTCGTTGCCATCGCCGACCGCTGCACGGTGCTGCGCGACGGCCGCGTTGCCGCGGTGAGCACGCGCGGGGCTTTTTCCGTGGCCGACCTCATCGGCGCGATGACCGGCGGCGTTGCCGAGCCTGCCCCCTCGGCTTCGGCTGCCCGCGGCGAGGTGCTGCTTTCGGCGCGGCCGGACGGCGCCACAGCCGTCGCGTTGCGCGCAGGCGAGGTGGTGGGATTAGCCGGCCTGCTCGGCAGCGGCACGGAAAGAATGCTGCGCCGCCTGTTCGGTGCCGACGAGCCGACCCTCGTCACGGTCGGCGGCCGCGGTCGGCGTTTGCAGCATCCTGCTGACGCCGTTGCGGCCGGCATCGGGATGGTGCCGGGTGAGCGCGGCCTTGGCCTTGTGCTCGATCAGTCCGTGCGCGACAACATCCTGCTCCCCAATCTCGACGTGATCTCCCGCTTCGGCTGGCTTGACCGCAGCGCGGGCGACCCCATGGTGGCGGCCCTGATGGAGCTCGTCGACATTCGTCCGCGGCAGCCGCGCCTGAAGGCGCGCGCGCTTTCCGGGGGCAACCAACAGAAGGTGATCCTCGCCAAATGGCTCGCGCGCGGGATCGCCGTGCTGCTGCTTGACGATCCGACGCAGGGCATCGATGTCGCCGCCAAGGCGCAGATTCATGCTCTGATCTGCGATCTCGCCGCGCGCAACCGTGCTGCCCTGATCAAATCGAGCGACGTCGGGGAGCTTGCCCTCCTCTGCACAAGCGTGCTCGCGGTTCGCCGCGACCGGATTATCGCAAGCCTCGACCGTGCGCATGGGATTGATGAGTCGAGCCTGCAGGCTGCGATCGGCGGCTAGGGCGATGCGTTATCGCGCAAGCCTGGCGGGGCAGGTACCGCTTCTGACACTTCTCCTCCTGTGCGCGATCACTGCGCTCTTGACCGACCGCTTTCTCTCGCCGCTCAATCTCACAAACATCCTGGTGCAGTCCTCGATCATGGCGGTCATCGCCATGGGCATGACCTTCGTCATCGTGGGCGGCGGCTTCGATCTCTCGGTCGGCTCTACCGCGGCGCTCGCGGGCTGCGTCGCGAGCATGGTCATGCTGGATGCCGGCATCGCTGCAGGCGCGATTGCGGGGGTGCTTGCCGGCGCGCTGGTCGGCCTCGCCAACGGCCTCATCATCGCCTTTCTTAACGTCAACCCCTTCATCACCACGCTCGGCACCATGGTGCTGGTGCGCGGAGCCGTATTCCTGATCACCGGTGGGGCGCCGGTGAGCGGCGAGACTGGATTGCCCGGCGGGTTCGTTGCGCTCGGGTCCGGGCGGCTTCTCGGCATCCACTATCTCGTCTGGATTCCCGCGGTCCTGCTCGCACTGTTGTCCTTCGTGCTGCATGCCACGCCCTACGGGCGGCGCGTCTATGCCACCGGCGGGGGGCGGGAGGCGGCTTACCTCTCGGGCGTGCGGGTGCGCCGCGTGATCGCATCGACCTATATCTGGTGCGGGGCATTGGCCGGGGTTGCCGGCGTGATGCTGGCCGCGCGGCTGCAATCGGGACAGCCGACGGCCGGGGAGTTTTACGAGCTCACCGCAATCGCCGCGGTCGTGCTGGGCGGCGCTTCGCTGCAAGGCGGGGAGGGCACCCTCTACAAGAGCGTCATCGGGGTCCTGATCATGGTGGTGCTCGGCAATGCGCTCAATCTGCTTAATGTCGATTCCTATTGGCAGCGTGTCGCCGTGGGCGCGGTGATCATTGCAGCGGCTGCCGCCGAGAGGCTACGCTCGTACCGACGCTGAACGGGAGGTGCTCCCATGACCAGGCTCCGGCTTGCTGCGCTGCTTACGATCTTGACATCCATCGCGCTCCCGATCAGCGCGGCCGCGCAGCAAAAGGCCACCGTCGGCGTGTCGCTCGCGCAGGACGACAACCCCTTCTACATCGCCATGCTGCGCGGGATCCGCGCCCGCGCGCAGGAACTCGGCTGGGACGTGGCAACGGTCTCCGCCAACGAGGACAAGCTCAAGCAGATCAACGGCGTGCAGGACCTCGTGGCGCGCGGCGTCAAGGGCATTCTGATCTCTCCCATCGATGCTGTCGGCGTGAATGCCGCCTACGATGCCGCAGCCGCCGCGAAGATTCCCATCGTCTCGGTCGCTCGCAGCTCGAACTCGCCCAACCAGACCATCCATGTCGCCATGGACGAGAAGCAGGTCGGCCGCGATATCGCGGAATGGACCGCCAAAAAGCTCAACGGCAAGGGCAAGGTCGCGCTGCTCATGGGGCCGAGCGGGGCGCCCACATTCAGGAACCTCGGCGACGGCTATGCCGAGGTGATGGCCAAATACCCCGACATCAACATCGTGTTCCGCGCCGATGGCCCGCTGACCCGCGAGCGCGGCGTCAAGCAGGCGGAGGACGCGCTGGTTGCCAATCCTGATCTCGCCGCCATCTACACCGCCAACGATGACGTGGCGCTCGGCGCCACGCAGGCGGTCAATGCCGCGGGTCGCAAAGGCAAGACGCTGGTGACCGGAATGAATGGCGTAGCGCCGGCCCTGCGTGCGGTGAAAGAGGGGGATCTCGCGATGACGGTCGAGCTCAACCCGGTGGAATGGGGCCGGCTCGGCGTCGACGTGCTCAACACCTACCTCAAAGGCGACAAGGTCGAGCCTCGGGTATTCATCAAGCACGTCATCATCGATGCAACGAACATCGATGCCAAGCTGCCGAAGACGTGACCAGCCGCCGGAGGGTTCGAGTGACCGCAATCACCATGGCCGAGCACAACCAGGACTCTCCGTTCGTCGCGGAGCTCGAGGCAAGCCATCTGCATCCGCTGTGGGACCGTTATCAGCGCATCACGCCGATCAAGCCGCAGGCGCCCGATGCTCCCTTTATCTGGCGCTGGCGCGAGATCGAGCCCTTTCTGCACCGTTCCGTCAAAGAAGTCTCCATCAATGATATCGAGCGCCGCGCGTTGATCTTGGCGCATCCGGCATTCGGGGCGGAGACCACGACCACGAGCACCATGCTCGCGGCCTTCACCGTGCTTGATCCCGGCGACCGCGCGCGGCCGCACCGGCATACCGGGGCGGCGATCCGCTTTGCCACCCGTGCCGAGGGCGCGGTGACCATCGTCAACGGCCGCCGCTGCGAGATGAAGGCGGGCGACCTCATCCTCACCCCACCGATGGTCTGGCACGGCCACATCAACGAGAGCGATCATCGCATCATCTGGTTTGACGCCGCCAACATGCCGCTCATTCGCGCCGTCGATGCGCATTTTTTCGAGCCGGGTGATCCCCGCAACAACCAGTTCTGGCAAGTCGACAAAGGCGAGGACGCGCTGTGGACCGAGGCTGGGCTGATCGCGGAGGGCGCAAGCGCGAGCCCGAACAATTCGCCCAAATACCACTACAGCGGCGAGGCAGCGCGCCGGCTGCTCGGCGCCGCCCCCACCGGCGCCGATGGCGCGCGCGTCGTCCGCTATGTCAATCCGTCGACCGGCGGCGCGGTGATGCCCACGCTCGACTGCTACGCCGCGCGCCTCAGCGCAGGCGCATGGACGCGCATGAAACGCGGGACCTATAACGTCGTATGTCTTGTGGTGCGCGGGGAGGGTCGCTCGCACATCGCAGACCAGACCTTCGAATGGTCCGAGCACGACGTCTTTACCATTCCGCACTGGACCTGGGCGCGCCACCAGGCGAAAAGCGGCGATGCCGACCTGTTCATGGTGACGGACAAGTCTGCCTTCGAGCGGCTCGACCTGGTGCGGGAGGAGCTGCAATAGGCTCTCACCGCCACGGCATCGGGGCTCCGCTGCCCCGCGTCGAGGATCGCGCCTTTCTGATTGGCCGCGGCTGCTATGTCGCCGACATCGCCGCCCCCGGCGCCTTGCACTGCGTTCTCGTGCGCTCGCCGCATGCGCACGCCCGCATCCGCGGAATCGATGCAGGCGCGGCGCGGGCTGTTCCGGGCGTGGTTGCCGTGCTCACCGGCGACGACATGGGGGCGGACGGGATCGGGCCCATGCGTCCGCTCTGGATCATCCGGTCGCAGGATGGCCGTCCCATGGCCGAGGCCGCGCGCTTTGCGCTTGCGCGCGATGTGGTGCGGCACGTGGGCGAGCCGGTTGCGGCAGTCATCGCCGAGGGTTGCACTCAGGCCATGGATGCCGCCGAGTGCGTTCGCCTCGATGCCGAAGTGCTGCCCGCGGCCGTCGATTTGCGCGCGGCGCAGGCCGATGGCGCCCCGCAGCTGCACGCCGATGCGCCCGGCAACGTGTGTTTTCGCTTCGTGCGCGGCGACGAACCCTCTGTGCGTGCAGCGCTTGCGTCTGCGCATTGCGTGATTGCGCTTGAGCTGGTCAATAATCGCGTGGCCGGTGCGGCGATCGAGCCGCGCGCCGTGCTGGCGTATCCAGAGGCGACTGGCAAGCTCACGCTCTACAGCACGACCCAGGTCCCCCATCACATCCGCCGCCTGGTGACCGAGCAGCTCGGCATGGCCGAGAGCGCGCTGCGTGTCGTTGCGCCCGATGTCGGCGGCGGCTTCGGGTACAAGGGCAAGCTCTATCCCGAGGAGGCGGTCGTCGTGTGGGCGGCGCGCAGGCTTCGTCGTCCGGTTCGCTGGGCGGCAACCCGCGCGGAAAGCTTCCTTGCCGACAATCAGGGACGCGATCACCTCACGCATGCCGAGCTCGCCCTCGATGCGGACGGCCATTTTCTCGCCTTGCGCGTGCGCACCTGCGCCAATCTCGGCGCCTATGTGTCGACCTTCGGGGCGGCCATCCCCAGCGCGATCTACACGAGCCTGCTCGCCGGCGTGTACCGGACGCCCGCGATCTTTGTGGAAAGCATTGGCATATTCACCAATACCGCCCCGACCGATGCCTATCGTGGCGCCGGGCGACCCGAAGCCTGCTACGTGCTGGAGCGGCTTGCAGACAGGGCTGCGGGGGAGCTTGGCATCGATCGCGTCGAAATCCGTCGCCGCAATCTCATCCCGGCGATCGCGATGCCCTACCGGACGCCGATCGGGCCCATCTACGACTGCGGCGATTTTCCCAAGGTTTTTGCGCGCGCGCTCGCGCTTGCCGATTACGGAAATTTTGAGCTGCGGCGTGCTGCCGCGGTGCGGCGGGGGCGACTGCGCGGGATCGGCATGGCCTGCTATGTGGAGTCTTCCGGCGTGGCGCCTTCGCGCTTGGCCGGTGCGCTGGGGGCGCGCGCAGGCTTCTTCGAGACCGCTTTCATCCGGGTGGAGCCTGATGGGTCCGTGCGGGCTGCGCTCGGCACCCACAATCACGGTCAGGGGCACGCCACTACGCTCGCGCAGATCCTTGCGACGCGGCTCGGCATTCCGGAGCAGCAGATCGAGATCGTGGAAGGCGACACCGACCTTGTGCCCTATGGCACCGGCACATTTGGCTCGCGCACTATTGCGGTCGGCGGCTCGGCGCTTGAACGCGCAGCGCAGAAGATCATCGCCAAAGGCAGGCTGATCGCAGCGCATATGCTGGAAGCGGCAGCGAGCGACGTCGAGTTTGCGCGCGGCTGGTTTGTCGTGTCAGGCACCGACCGGCGCGTCTCGTTCGCGGCCGTGGCAGGCGCCGCCCACACGCCCCACAATTTTCCGCTCGAGACGGTCGAGCCGGGATGGGCGGACCAGGCAGCCTACGATCCCCCGAGCTTCGCGTTCAGCAACGGCGCCCATCTCTGCGAGGTCGATATCGATCACGAGACCGGAGGCATCGAGGTGATCGGGTACTGGGCCGTCGATGACGTCGGCACCGTCATCAATCCTGTTATCGTGCACGGCCAGATTCATGGCGGCGTCGGCCAAGGAATCGGTCAGGCGCTGCTTGAGCGCTGTACCTATGACAGCGACGGTCAGCCCGTGACTGGCTCGTTCATGGATTATGGCCTTCCGCGCGCGGCTGATCTTCCCGGCTTCCTTACGGAATGCGACGAAAGCCAGCCGTGCACGCACAATCCGCTTGGCGCCAAGGGGGCCGGGGAGGCGGGCGCCATCGCCGCGCCGGCGGCAGTAGTGAGCGCGGCGCTCGATGCGCTTGCTCCGCTCGGGGTCGCCGACCTCGACATGCCGCTCACCTCGGAGCAGGTATGGAGCAGAATCCGCTCTACGCCGAACCGATGAAACCCGTTACGAGCTTCCGATTGCGATGCCGGCGAGAAAGACCAGCACGCCGCCGACAACGACCTGGAATGCAGCCGAAAGCAGCGGCGTGTCCATGAAGTGGTGGCGGATGTAGGAGATGACAGCGAGCTCGACTGCGACCACCGCAATGGCAATGGAAGTTGCAGTCCAGAACTGCGGGATCAGATAAGGCAGCGTGTGGCCAAGCCCGCCGACGGCGGTCATGAGCCCGCACACCGTGCCGCGAACGAGCGGTGCGCCGCGCCCGGTGAGCGATCCGTCATCCGAGAGCGCCTCGGCAAAGCCCATGGAAATGCCGGCCCCCACCGAGGCGGCGAGCCCCACGACGAATGTCGCCCACGTGTTGTGGGTGGCAAAGGCGGCGGCAAACAACGGCGCCAGGGTCGAGACCGATCCGTCCATCAGCCCGGCGAGGCCGGGCTGGACGTATTGCAGCACGAACATGCGCCGGGATGCCTCGTCCTCGGTGGCGCGTGCCGCCTTGGTGAGAATCTGCTGACCGAGTTTCTGGGCGAGGCTCTCGTGCCGATCCTCGATCTCGGCGAGCTCGAGCAGCAGCTGGCGGATTGAGGCATCGCGCGTCGACCGCGCCGCCTGGCGGTAGAAGCGCGCCGCCTCGAACTCCATGCCCTCGGCGTATTTGCGTACCTCATCGAGCCCCAACGGCCGCGCCAGCCAGAGCGGCTTCTTCTGGATGAATCCCTTGATATCCTGGCGGCGGATGAGCGGCAGGTACTCGCCGAACTTCCCGCGGTAGAGGTCGAACAGCATGCTGCGATGGCGCACCTCCTCGTCCGCCATCTCGTCGAACACCTTTGCCGAGGCCGCGAAGTTCTCGCGCAGCCCCTCGGCAAAGCCGCGGTAGATGCGGCTGTCCTCCTCCTCATTGGTGATGGCGAGCGCGAGAATCTCCTGCTCGGACAGATCGGCAAAACGCTTCACGGGCGCCTCGTTTGATCAAGCTCGCATCGAATACGGATGAGCCCTGCTGACGCCCGCCGATATTAGAATTATTCTAAGCAAGAAGGCAAACGGGTGCAGAGGTAAACTGAGGGATATGCGACTTGCGAGTGCGCGCCGTCGTCTCGAGCCCGCAATCCGGCGGCTCCTGCACTTCTATTGGCGCTTTGCCCGCGCCATGACGCTCGGCGTGCGCGCCATGGTGATCGACGGTCAAGGGCGCATCTTTCTCGTCAAGCACAGCTATATCAGCGGGTGGCACCTGCCCGGCGGCGGTGTGGAGCCGGGTGAGACGCTGCTCGCGGCGCTCGCGCGCGAGCTCTACGAGGAGGGAAATATTGAGCTGACGGATGCGCCGCACCTGCGTGGAGTGTTCTTCAACAAACGGGTATCCCGGCGCGACCACGTGGCGCTGTTCGTGGTGCGCGCGTTCCGTCAGACGGCAATCCCCAGACCCAACCACGAGATTGTCGCCCACGGCTTCTTCGCGCTTGATGCGCTCCCAGCCGATACTTCGGCGGCCACGCGCGCGCGCATTGCCGAGGTGATTGGCGGGACCGCCGCGAGCGAGTGGTGGTGAGGGGATCCCGCAATCAGTCGTGGAACTCCGGATGAATTGGCTTGATTCACGCCACATTTCGTCACAAAGCTAGGCGAAGCGGTGGGTCTCAAGCCAAGCCCGAACGACAGCCGGGACGACCGCGTCATGACCAGGATACGAGCACATTTTGCGCCGATCCGGGCGGCCAATGACAATCGCGTCGCGACGCGTCGCGCATTCGCCCGATTTACCCGCTGGCGGCGGCCGCCGCTGGTGATTGGCAACGTATTTCGACCGCAATCGCTCCGTGCCGCAGCGCGCTTCGCGATGATCGCAGGCTTCTCGGCTTTTGTTCTCGGCCTCCTATCCGGCGCATTCCTGCTGGGACTCGCGCTCGTCGGATTATTTGCGGCAGCGATTGCGGGGTTTGGTCTGATCCGCAGACATGGGCCTCATTCGGCCACGCCAATGCTCTAGCGCAATATCATTTCGAGACGGCAATGCAGGTAAGCTTGCGCGGCCTGCGTAAGCTTGGCTGTGTGCGGGGAGCCCGCAATCCATCATCACAGGCCGGGGTATGATTCCGGGTCGGTCACTGCGGTCTGCCCCGGATGACAGATGAGCGCATGCATTGCCGGTTGAAGGCCTTCTATCTTGTACGATCGGATGCGCGCTCAATCGAGGCCCGCGCCCGCGCCATTGCGGTCGAGCAAAGCGTCGAGATGCCGGTCGCGGCGATCGATGACACCTTCGTGCTGGCGGAGATCGTGGGCCAGGTCGAGGCCATCACCGAGAAGCAGGCAGGGCAGTTCGAGGTTTGTATCGCGTTGGCGGCGGAGACTGTAGGCAACGACCCCGGTCAGCTTCTCAATATGCTGTTCGGCAACAGCTCGCTGCAGGACGACGTGTTGCTGCATGACGTCGTGCTGCCTGCCGTGATTGAGGAATCCTTCGGCGGCCCCGGGCATGGTCTTGAGGTAATGCGCCGCCGGGTTGGCGCTTGCGCGCGGGCGTTGACCGGCTCGGTCCTGAAACCGCAGGGGCTGCCGTCGCGCAAGCTAGCCGATCTCGCCGCGCGGTTCGCATCAGGAGGGATCGACTATATCAAGGATGATCACGGGCTCGCCGATCAGGCGTATTCCCCATTCCATGCACGGATCGAGGCGGTGATGGGGGCATTGCGGTCGGTCGAGGCCTCGACCGGGCAGCACGCGCATTATGTGCCGAGCCTGTCCGGCGACCTCGACGACATGCGCAGACAGATTGCGCACGCCGCCGCAACAGGCGTCGATACCGTCATGGTCGCGCCCATGATCATGGGATGGTCCAATTTCCGGCGCATCGTGCAGGAAAATCCCGGTGTCGCCTTTATCGCGCATCCGAGCATGGCGGGGGCCGGCCGCATTGCTCCGCCGCTTCTGCTTGGCAAGCTGTTTCGGCTCCTCGGGGCGGATGCCGTCGTATTCCCGAACCATGGCGGCCGCTTCGGGTACACCCCAGATACATGTCGCGCCATTGCGTGCGAAGCCCTGCGCGAGCGCGAGGGATTGCGTCCATGCGTGCCGGTGCCGGCTGGCGGCATGAGCACGGCGCGTGTGGCGGAGATGCTGGGCTTCTACGGAGCAGACGTCATGCTGCTGATTGGCGGCGCGCTCTTGGAAGCGCGCGCACATCTAACCCAGGCCACCGCCGCCTTCGTGGCCAAGGTGCATGGATACCCGTACGATCGAGGTAAGGCGACGACATGTTAGTCCACCGCAAAGCCAGGAGCTATCGCTGGGAAGGCGTGCAGGAGCTTCCCTACAAGGAGGACAACCGCGCCTTATTCAGCTCGATTACGCGCCAGGTGCTGTTCTCGGATCCCGCGCTGCACAGCGAGTTACGCTATTTCGAGGTTGCTGCCGGGGGTTTCTCGACGCTTGAGCGCCATGAGCACATGCATGCCGTGCTCGTTCTGCGTGGCCGTGGTCATTGTCTCGTCGGGGGGGAGGTCAGACGCATCGAGCTGCGCGACCTCATCACGGTGCCACCGATGACATGGCATCAGTTTCGCGCTACCGCGAACGAGCCGCTCGGCTTCCTGTGCATGGTGAATGCGGCACGCGACAAGCCACAGCTGCCGTCGGAGCAGGATCTGGCCCGGATGCGTTCCGATGCTAGGATTGCAGCGTTCCTGCATGGGGAGCCGGACGCATGAGCTGTCATCATTCGACCAAGGCGCTGGAACCTATAAGCACGGGCGCTCAAGTGCGAAGGCTTGCGGGCTATTCGCTACCCTGGTTGCCATCCCTCCGGTGCCGCCTCAAAGCCGCTGAAGTCAAATCCGGGCGCGACGGTGCAGCTCACAAGCGTCCATTCGCCGAGGCTTTGCGCCGACTGCCATGCCTGTGCCGGCACGATCGCCTGCGGGCGAGCGCCCGCGCATAGGTCAGCTCCGAGCGTGAGGCACTCGACGGAGGTGGCTTCACCGGCAACGATTGCGAGCTCGAGCGGCGCGCCGGCATGGTAATGCCACAGCTCGACCGCATCGATCCTGTGCCAACGCGAGCGCTCGCCGCGCGCGAGCAGGAAATAGATGGCGGTGGAAGCTGCCCGCTTGCCATCGACCAGGTGCGGGTCACGAAACGTTTCCCGAAAATGTCCCCCTTCGGGATGCGGCTTGAGCTCAAGCAGGCGGATCACTTCGGCGGCACAAAACATTGTGGGCATGAACGGCTCACAGCCGTGGTGGTTCGCGGCTTGAACGGTCGCGAGGATCGGATCGCCGTCAGGACCGGTTCTTGCGCTCGCGAATCTCTGCGAACACCTGCCAAGCCGGCTTGCCCGAAAGGCCGACCGATTTCGCGACCTCGGCCAGGTCGCCGCGGAGGAACGGGTTTGCCGCCTTTTCTTCCCCCAAGGTCGAGGGAATCGTCGGCTTGCCGTCGGCGCGAAGCTTGTTGACCTCGGTTTCACGCCTGGCCAAGGCGGTATTTCCGGGCTCGATTGTCTTTGCGAACCGGATATTGGCCTGCGTGTACTCGTGGCCGCAATACAGGTGCGTGTCGTCCGGCAGCGCCCGCAGCTTCAGGAGCGATTGCCACATCATTTCCGGCGTGCCCTCGATAACTCGGCCGCAGCCGATCGAGAACAGTGTATCGCCGACGAACGCGAGCTTCTCGGGGGCAAAGAAATAGCTGATATGTCCGGCTGTGTGGCCCGGCGTCTCGTAGACCTGCCCTTCGAGCGATCCGACACGGACCTTGTCGCCCTCCCGCACCGTCACGTCAACGAGTGGAATGCGAGAAGCTTCCGCACGCGGCGCAACGATCCGGCAACGGTGATGCTCTTTTAGCGCGGCGATCCCGCCGGTGTGGTCGGCGTGGTGGTGAGTCACGAGAATGTCCGTGAGGCGCCAGCCCGTTTTCGCCAGGGCCGCCTCGACGGCCGCCGCCTCCGGCGCGTCGATGGCCGCGGTTGCGCCGCCGATCGGGTCGTGCACAAGCACGCCGTAATTGTCCTGGAGGCAGGGAAAAAGATGGGTTTGTGCAGACATTGGTGTTTTCCGAATGGGCCTTTCCGCAGGGCGATATAGGACCTCTTCGAGCTAGTCGCAAAGCCGCTCGAAAGCACGCAGCTTTGCGCCCATTCATGCTATTTTTGCCCCATGTCCATCGACGTTGTCGATTTGCGCAATTTCTATGCCATGCGCCTGGGAGTTGTCGCGCGGCGTTTCGTCGGCCGGGGGATCCGCCGGCGTTTTGCCGATACGCGCGGGATGCGTATCGTCGGAGTGGGTTATACCACCCCCTATCTTGGCTTGTTTCGGGAGGAGGCGGAGCGCTGTCTGGCATTTATGCCGGCGGCGCAGGGGGTATTGAAATGGCCAACGGATCGGCCCGGCCTGGCGGCTCTGGTCGATGAGCTCGAAATGCCGCTTCCCGACTCGGAGGTGGACCGCGTCCTGCTCGTGCATGCGCTGGAGATGGCGCAGGACCCGGTTGCCCTCCTGCGCGAGGTCTGGCGCGTCCTGGCGGCTGGCGGTCGGTTGCTGGTCGTGGTGCCAAATCGGCGTGGGGTGTGGGCGCGACTGGATACCACGCCATTCGGCCATGGACGTCCGTATTCTCGCTCGCAGATTACCCAATTGCTGCGCGAGGCTTGGTTCACGCCGACCGCCTGGACCGAGGCGCTGCACGTGCCGCCGATCGCGCGCGGCTGGTTCCTGCGATCGGCAACGGCGTGGGAACGGACCGGCGCAACCATTGCTGCGCCATTTGCGGGCGTCCACATCGTGGAGGCGGCCAAACAGGTCTATCGCGCCATACCTGCGCGGCGTGAGCGCAAGCGGCTTGTGCCGGCGCTCGAACCGGCGCTCGCAACTTGGCCGCGTGGCGCGTAGGGGCGGTTTTTCTTCCGCCCAGGACCGTAATGCCGCCGACCCGGCTCAGTCGCCGCGACGTGAGGATTCGTCGCTTCCCTCTCCGCTGCCCTGAACATCATGGCGCGGGCCACGGTGCCGTCGCCGACGGCGATGCAGCGGGAAACGGTCGTGACTGTCGTGGCCATTCGGCCCCTGGCCGGAATTGTACTGGGATGGGTTCCCCGGCTGTTGCCCGCCGGTGATGAACGACGGCAATCGATCGACCTCGCCCTCGCTCTCGGCATCCGCCTGTCCGCGCACCTGCTGAGGCTGCGGGCTCTGAGACTGCTGAAAAGGTTGGCTCTCGCGCGGGATATAAGGTTGCGGTTCGCGCGTACCATAAGGCGATTCCGCCATTGACCGCTGGCCGTCGTCATCACCCTCATCGAAGCTTTCGTCGCGTACCGCCTGCGTTTCATTCTCGCTGCGAGCGAAATGGGGGTTGTTCTGTCGAAACTGCTCCTGCGCCGATGCAATCACCCGGTAATAGTGCTCGGCATGCTGGTAGTAGTTTTCGGCTGCGATCGGGTCGCCGGAAGCCTGGGCATCGCGCGCAAGCTGAATGTACTTTTCTGCGATGTGCGATAGGTTGCCGCGAATCTTCACGTCTGGCCCGTTCGACTCGTATACGCGTGCCATCGGATTGTGACTCTTGCGATGGTTGTTCCGACCGCGCATCCGCTTGTTCTGACCGTTTCTCATGACTCGCCTGTTGCCGACCCCTTCCATTCAGCGGCTTGTGCCGCATTACCTTGCCGAAATCCGATATCCTCTCGCGAGCGACACGGGTCGCCTCGCCATTCAAGCAGGAGAAAAAATGCGCGACCCTTTATCGCCGCTCTATCGCCGCTCTGTCAGCTTCCGCCTTGCGAAGCGCCAACCCCCGGACACCGCATATCGCGGCGTTGCCCACACTCCCTCATCCGCCGGCTCCCTTGCCACGAGCCGGTGCAGAACCGATGAAGCATCTCGTCCCGATGGTCGCTGACCGCAAGTCACAAGGCGGTTCGCTTCGCTGGCACCGTCGGCTCTCCGCAGTCCTGCTTCGGGGCCCCTAATCGGCGCGCAGCATCTCGGGTCGATTCCCTAACCAAAACCTAGTCCCTATTGACCCACAATCCAAGTGCTTTTTTCGCTGCCTGGAATGAAGCGGGCTCATGGCCAACGACGGGCGACAAGCGCCCTGGGAATGCCGGAAAGATCGGATTTCGGCGCCGAGGACACAAGCCCTGCGGCGGCGAAAATTGAAGCCACCGCGGCCGCCTGTCCATAGCCAAGCTCCACCACGACGGCACCATCGCGCGCCAATAGCCGAGAAGCGTCTTGGGCGAGAGCACGGTAGGCATCGAGGCCATCTGGTCCCCCGTCGAGGGCGCTTCGAGGATCGAAAACGCGGACCTCGGGTTCCAAGGTCGTAATCTCGTGACGTGCAATATAGGGCGGATTTGAGACGATGAGATCGATCGGGCCCTCGATTGCCGCACCGTAGTCGCACGCAATGAATGAAGCACTCAGCCGGTGCGCTTTGGCATTGTCGCGGGCGCAGGCGAGCGCAGCGAGGCTGATGTCGGTTCCTATGGCGATGGCTTCTCCGCCAAGCCCGTTCTGGACAGCGAGCAGAATTGCGCCCGAGCCGGTGCCGAGGTCGGCTATGCGCAGCATGCGCGTTCGCCTGCTGACCGAGCCGAGAGCCCCGAGTGCCGCAGTTACGACGGTCTCGGTTTCGGGACGCGGCACGAAGGTCGCGCGGTTGAGCTTGAGCGATAGCCCCCAGAATTCCCTGCGCCCCACAATTCGGGCAACGGGCTCGTGGCCGATCCGGCGCTCGGCAAGTTCGGCAACCATCGCAGCCTCACGCGTGGTGAGCAGGCGGCGCGCCTGCGCCGCAAGCGCGACGTGATCGAGCCCGAGGGCGTATCCCACGATAAGACGCGCTTCGAGCCCGGCGCTTTCCAGTCCGTGCTGCTTGAACCTTTGCGCAGTGAGCCGTCGCGTCGCCTCGATCGTGAGCGAGCCAAACGAGGTTCCTCGCGGCGACCCACGGGAGCAAGGCACGTTCACGTTGGCGTTCCCTCTGCCGCCAGCAGCTCGGCCTGATGCTCGGTCACCAGTGCATCGATGATCTCGCCCAACGCCTCGCCTTCGATAACCTGCGGAAGCTTGTAGAGGGTGAGATTGATGCGGTGGTCGCTGACCCGTCCCTGCGGAAAATTGTAGGTGCGGATTCGCTCGGAGCGGTCGCCGGAGCCGACCTGTCCGCGGCGCTCCGCGGCGCGTTCGGCGTCGCGCTTCTGGCGCTCGAAATCATAGAGTCTTGCGCGCAGGACCGACATTGCCTTGGCTCGATTCCTGTGCTGGGAGCGATCCTCCTGCATCATCACGACGATCCCTGTTGGAATGTGAGTAACCCGCACGGCCGATTCGGTTTTGTTGACGTGCTGGCCGCCGGCGCCACCCGAGCGCAGGGTGTCTATTTTTAGATCGGTCTCGTTGATGACGACATCGACGTCGGCAGGTTCCGCCAGCACGGCGACGGTTGCCGTCGAGGTGTGGATGCGGCCGGAAGCTTCGGTATCGGGCACGCGCTGCACCCGATGCACCCCCGACTCGAACTTCAGCCTGGCGAAGGCCCCGCGTCCCCGAATTTCCGCGATGATCTCCTTATAGCCACCCATCGTGCCTTCGCTGCCGGAGATGATGTCGACCTTCCAGCCCTGCTTGGCAGCATGACGCTCGTACATGCGGAACAGATCGCCGGCAAAGAGGGCGGCTTCGTCGCCACCCGTACCGGCGCGGATTTCAACAATGACGTTGCGTTCGTCCATGGCGTCCTTGGGCAACAGCGCAACTTTGATCTGCTGCTCCAGCGCGGCGCGCTGCTGCTCGAGCTGCGGCTTCTCGGCGGCTGCGAGCGCGCGCATCTCCGAATGGGTCGCCGCGTCGGCCATGAGTTCGTCCAGGCCGTCGATTTCGCGGACAATGCCGCGGTAGCGCTTGACCGTCTCGACAACCGGGCTGAGCTCGGCGAATTCTCGCGACAGCTTGACATAGGCTGGCGGGGCCAGCTCGCGTGCAAGGTCGCTTTCCAGCGCCTTGTGGCGGGCCAGCAACGCATCGAGCTTGTGTTCAGGAAGCATACGGCATCTCGATAAGGTCGAAACGGTCGAGGCGCATCAGATCGGAAGCTCCGTCTCGGCGGCAAATCTCTTCAGCTGCTCGCGGATCTGCACGCTGCCGACCGGACGCTCAATCAGGGGGACAAGAAAGCCTGCCACCTTGCCGGCGTCCAGCGCGAGCAACATGGCCTTGACCGGGCCCACGGCGGACGGCGCAAGCGACAGCCCCCGATACCCGACCGCCACCAGCGCGAGCGCGCCCAGCGGTTGCGATGCAAGCTCCCCGCACACCGTCACTCGCTTGCCGTGCGCGCGTCCCCGTTCCGCGACGAACCGGAGCGCGCGCAGGACCGGGGCCGAGATGGCATCGAATCGATCGGCTACTCGCGCATTGCCGCGATCCGCTGCGTAGAAAAACTGAACCAGGTCGTTGGTGCCAATCGAAAGAAAGTCGACCCGATCGAGCAAATCGTCGAGCTGATAGAGCAGCGATGGGACCTCGACCATGGTCCCGACCTCGACGCGCTCGGGCAGTTTGTGGGCGTGGCGGCGCAGATGCGTGAGCTCGCGCTCGACCAGAGATCTGGCTTCGTCGAATTCCTCCACGGTTGCGATCATCGGGAACATGAGATTGAGATCCCGCCCGCCCGCAGCCCGCAGCAGGGCGCGGATCTGGGTGCGCAGCAGCCCCGGCCGGTCGAGCCCCAGCCGGATCGCGCGCCACCCCAGCGCCGGGTTCTCCTCCTCGAAGTTGCGCATGAAGGGCAGCACCTTGTCGCCACCGATGTCGAGGGTGCGAAAGATCACCGGCTTGTCGCCGGCAGCATCCAGCACCGCCCGATAGAGCGAGAATTGCTCAGCCGAGCGTGGCAGGCTTGCCGAGACCATGAACTGCAGCTCGGTGCGAAACAGGCCGATACCGCAGGCCCCGGTTTCCTCGATGTGGGGCAGATCCACAGCCAGCCCGGCATTGATCATCAGCGCGATTTCCTCGCCGTCCCGGGTCACGCACGGCTTGTCGCGCAGCGCGAGGTACTGCGACTGTCGCCGCGCGCGAAGCCGCACGCGCTCGATATAGGCGCGCTCCATGTCAGGCGAAGGCCGCACGTGCACATCGCCTGTGGCGCCATCCACGATGATCGCATCGCCGGGGTCGACCAGTCCGGTCGCATTGTCGATACGGCCCACAGCCGCAATGCCAAGCGCGCGGGCGACGATCGCCACATGCGAATTGGGCCCGCTTTCCTCCAGCACGAGGCCGCGCAAGCGCTTGCGATCATACTCGAGCAGCGCCGCCGGCCCCATCGAGCGCGCCACGATAACCGCATTTTCCGGTAGCCGGTCGCGAGCCGGGGCGTAATCCTGTCCAAGCAATTGATGCATCAATCGGTTGGCAAGCTCATCGAGATCGTGCAGGCGCTCACGCAGATATGGGTCAGTGGCCCGCAGCATGCGCGCGCGGGTGTCGGATTGCACGCGTTCAACCGCTGCTTCGGCGGTCAGGCCCGTGGCCACCGCCTCTTCCAGTCGATGCACCCAGCCGCGGTCATAGGCGAACATGCGATAGGCCTCGAGCACGTCGCGATGCTCGCCCCCTTCGGCCACTTCGCCGCGCTCCAGCAGGACATCGAGGTCTGACCGCATGGTCTCTACCGCGGCCTCGAGCCGCTTGAGCTCCTTCGGTACGTCATCGGCAATGAAATTTGTGATGACCACGCGCGGCTCGTGCAGCACGACGTGGCCCAGTGCGATGCCCTCATTGAGCGCGAGGCCAACGAGATGGAGCGGACGGCGGGCCGCGGGCTCGGCGCCAGGCTTGGCAATGGCGGAGAGCTCTCCCGAGGCGATCATCTCGGCGAGCACCATTGCCGTGGTCTGCAGCGCCTCCTCTTCCTCCTCGGTGTAGGTCCGCCGTGCCCGATTCTGCACGACCAGCACGCCAAGCGTATTGCCCGCCCTCAGAACCGGCACGCCCAGGAACGAGTGATAGATTTCCTCGCCGGTTTCGGCGCGATAGGAGAACGCGGGATGGTTCTGCGCATCCGACAGGTTGATCGGATTTGCCTCGCTCGCGACCAGGCCGACCAGGCCTTCGTCCGAGCGCAGCACGGTCTGATGCACGGCTGATTTGTTCAGGCCTTCGGTCGCGTAAAGCTCGAGCGTGCTGTCAACGCGCAGAACGTAGACCGAGCAGACCTCCGCCACCATATTGGCGGCGATCAGCACCACGATTTTGTCGAGGCGTTCCTGCGCGCTGACCTGCTCCGCCATGACCTCGCGAAGCCGGCGCAACAGCACGCGCGGACCGCCGAGCGCGCCACGCATGACGTGATCCCTCGGACCAGCCCATCGTACCGGGGCTGCTGGAGGACGCCCCTGACGCGCTCCAACAGTTCAATGGCGCATCTGCCGGTCGGATCACCGTCACCGGTCGTCAAAACGCCGTGCGGCCTCGGCTCGATAGTAGCTCAGGCAACGGCGCCCGCTGAAGACACTTGTGCCTGCGGCAGACGCCAGCTTGGCGTATAGCCAATGGGGGCCGGCCCGGGCAAGTCCCCCGGATGCCGAGCTGATTTCCACAATGCGGGGCGTGAAGAATGACCGGATTGCCGCGGAAAACAGGCGACTACTTGTCCAGCTCGTAGAGCGAATGCAGCGTACGCACGGCCAGCTCGGTGTAATTGGCATCGATCAGCAGGGAAAACTTGATCTCCGACGTCGTAATTGCACGAATGTTGATCCCTTTTTCTGCCAAAGCCTGGAAGGCCTTGGCGGCGACGCCGGCGTGGCTGCGCATGCCGATGCCGATAACAGAGACCTTCGCGACGTCGTTTGCGCCGTCCACTCGCTCGTAGCCGACCCGCTCCCGGACCTTGATCAGGACGTCACTGGCGCGCTGATAGTCGGCAGCCGGGACCGTGAATGTCACATCCGTGGTCGCGCCATCGCCGGAGACGTTCTGCACGATCATATCGACGTTGATGTTGGCCTCGGCCAGCGGTCCGAAAATCGCCGCCGCGACCCCGGGTTTATCCTGCACGCGCCGGATCGAGATCTGGGCCTCGTCCTTGGAGAAGGCAATTCCGGTAACGACCTGCTGCTCCACGATCTCCTCCTCGCCGCAAATGAGCGTTCCGGGCGGAGTGCCGCGCGGATCGATGTGCTCGGGCTTTTCGAAGCTGGAGCGCACGAAGATGCGGACGTTATGCACCATCCCAAGCTCCACCGAGCGCACCTGCAGGACCTTGGCGCCAAGCGACGCAAGCTCCAGCATCTCCTCGTAGGCCACGCGATCAAGCCGTCGCGCGCGCCCGACCACGCGCGGGTCGGTCGTGTAGACGCCATCGACATCGGTATAGATATCGCAGCGTTCGGCGGCGATCGCGGCTGCGACGGCGACGGCCGAGGTATCCGATCCGCCGCGTCCCAAGGTGGTGATGCGCCCGGTCTCCTTGTGCAGGCCCTGGAAGCCGGCGATCACCGCCACCTCCTGCCTCTCCTTGAAGCGCTTGATAAGCTCCGCGCCATTCACGTCCAGGATGCGGGCCGCGGCGTGCGCGTTCGAGGTCAGGATAGGCAGCTGCCAGCCCTGCCAAGATCGCGCATTGATTCCCATTTCCTCGAGCACGATCGCAAGCAGACCGGCTGTCACCTGCTCGCCCGAGGATACGACCGCATCGTATTCGCGCGCATCATGCAGGGCCGCCGCGTCCCGGCACCACGCCACGAGCTGATTGGTTGCCCCAGCCATCGCTGAGACCACGACCGCCACCTCGTGACCCGCATTCACTTCACGCTTCACGTGGTGGGCGACGCCGCGGATGCGCTCCAGATCCGCGACCGAGGTGCCGCCAAACTTCATCACCAGGCGGGGCATGGCGAGCTTGCGCACCTCTCCGGCACGATCCTGGGCATGATGCAGCGAGCCCCCGCCCAAAAAGGCGCGTATACATAGCCACGGGACTTTTGCGCCGCAACCGCGGCATTGGGAGAAGAGCGGTGCCCAGCACGGCCGGTATCAAGCGCGACGACACGGTCGACGAAGCGGAGGTTGCGCGTTTTGCCGCGATGGCCGCCGAGTGGTGGGACCCGGGCGGCACGATGCGAATGCTGCACAGGCTCAATCCGGTCCGGCTTGCGTTCATTAAGGAAGCCCTCTGTCGCCAGTTCGGCCTTGATGGCCGGCGGCTCGATGTCCTTGCAGGGCTTCGCATTCTCGACATCGGCTGTGGCGCGGGCATCTTGAGCGAACCGCTCAAGCGCATGGGGGCCGAGGTCGTCGGGGGTGATCCTTCGACCGCAAATATCGCAGCGGCAAAGCAGCACGCCCGGCAGGCCGGACTGGCGATCGATTACCGCGCCACCACGGTCGAAGCGCTGGCAGGCGCTGGCGAGCTTTTCGATGGCGTGCTCGCGATGGAGGTGGTCGAGCATGTAGCCGACCTGAGCTTGTTCGTCGCCCAGTGCGCACAGCTCGTAAAACAGGGCGGCATCCTTGTTGTCGCGACCATCAATCGCACGCTCAAGAGCTTTGCGCTGGCGATTGTCGGAGCTGAATATCTGCTGCGCTGGCTGCCGCGCGGCACCCATCGCTGGGACAAGCTCGTTACGCCCGAGGAGCTTGCGGCCGCGATCGAGGAAGGCGGTCTCATCGTGAGCCAGCAGACCGGGGTCATCTACAATCTTCTCGCCGATCGCTGGCAGCTCTCAAGCGACATGGATGTGAACTACATGATGAGCGCCCAGAAGCCGAGCCATGCTTGATTCGGCATGGTGGGCGCTTTTCACCCTTGTGGCCGCGGCTGCGCAGACTGTGCGAAACGCGACCCAGCGCGGTCTGACCGCCAGTCTCGGCACGGCGGGGGCCACGCATGTGCGGTTCCTGTTCGGTTTCCCGTTCGCGCTTTGCTTCCTTGCCGTCGTCATGATCGTGCTTGGTCTCGGCCTGCCCCGGCCGCCAGTGCTTTACTGGCCATGGGTCCTGATCGGTGCTTTGACGCAGATTGCCGCGACCGCGCTCATGCTTGCCGCGATGAATCAGCGGTCGTTCGTGGTGATCTACGCCTATATCAAGACCGAGCCGGTGCAAGCGGCCGTGTTCGGTCTCGTCTTCCTGGGGGACGCGGTCAGCGCCATGATGGCGGCAGCCATCCTGATTGCCACCACCGGTGTCGTCATCATGGCGCTCAAGCCTGGCACGTCCTTGGACCTGAGTGCGACCCTCCTGGGACTCGCCGCCGGCGCCATGTTCGCGCTCTCATCGGTCGGATTTCGCGGCGCGATCCTCAGCCTGGAACTGCCGAGCTATGTCATGGCGGCAACGTTTACGCTCGTGACGGGTCTCCTGCTGCAAGCGGTGCTGCTGTCGCTTTACCTCTGGCTGTGTCAGCCTGCGGTACTCGCCTCCATCATTGCTGGCTGGCGCCCTTCTCTGTTTGCCGGCTTCATGGGAGCGCTTGCGTCGCAGTTCTGGTTTCTTGCTTTTGCTCTCGCCACAGCCGCCAGCGTGCGCACGCTGGCGCTGGTGGAAGTACTATTCGCGCAAGGGATATCACGTTTCGTCTTCAAACAGGCGATTACGCGGCGGGAACGGCTTGGTATTGTCTTGATTGTCGCCGGTGTCGCGTTGCTGCTGTGGGGCCGCTGAACTGGCTGAACGGGATCAAGCGCGACAGCCGCATCAGTTGCGTTCGTCCGGCAGAATGGGAAGCGGGTGAAACTCGATGCCTTCCTCGTGCAACTCCTTCGCCTGCTCCGGAGTCGCTTCGCCGTAGATCGATCGCCGATCGAGCTCGCCATAGTGCATTTTGCGCGCTTCCTCCGGAAATTTCCCTCCGACATAATCCGCGTTGCGGGTGAGGTGCTCGCGCAATTCCCTGAGCTTCTTGCGAAGCTCGCGCTCCTGCGGGGTCATCATGGCGACAGGAGCGGGCGCCCCTTCCGCTGGCTGGGATACCGATGCTGGCGCGGGCGATTCGACAGCGGCAGCCGGCGGTGGTCCGGCATCCTGCCTTCTCGCGCCGGAAAGGCGCGGCGCCATGATTGCCTTCTCCACCTTGCTGGAGTTGCAAACCGGGCAGGACACCAGCCGGCGCTTGACCTGCCGGTCGTACGCCGCCGAGCTTGCAAACCAGCTCTCGAACGTGTGGCCCGATTGGCACGCCAGTGCATAGCGGATCATGCGGGGCCTCGGACCACGTGCAGATGGGCGGCTGTGTGACCGGGGCCGACGACCTCGAATCGGCGGCCGTGCGACAGCGAAGGGACCTTCGCTCGTGCCGCCATCACCTGGGCAGGATCGATGACTGCCAGGACGACGCCGGGTTCGGCGGCGTCCGCCTCAGCGATGATTTTTCCCCAGGGATCGATAATAAGGGAATGCCCGAAGGTCTCGCGACCGTTCTCGTGCTTTCCCCCCTGCGCCGCAGCAAATACGAAACAGCCGTTCTCGATCGCCCGAGCGCGATTGAGCACGTGCCAGTGCGCTTCGCCGGTCTGCCTGGTGAATGCCGAAGGGATGGCAAAAAACGAGCTGCCGGCTTCGGCCAGGGCCCGATAGAGCGCGGGGAAGCGCAGGTCGTAGCAGACCGTCAGTCCAAGCCGGCCCCAGGGCAAATCCGCGGCGACCGCAATCTCGCCCGGCCTGTAGTTTCGCGATTCGCGATAGCTCTCACCGCCGGCAAGATCGACATCGAACATGTGGATCTTGTCGTAGCGCGCGATGATCTCGCCGTCGCGATCAATGAGAAACGAGCGGTTTGCGGCTCTCTCCGGCGACAGCTTGATAGCCAAGGAGCCGATATGCAGGAATATGCGCAGCCTGCGTGCAAGCTCGCGGAGAGCGGCGAGGGTCGCATCGCTCTCCTCGGGTGCGATGGCAGCAAACAGCCGCTCGCGCTTGACCTCGAGTATATTCGTCATTTCAGGGGTCAGCACATACTCGGCGCCGCGATCCCGAGCCTCCGAGATCAGGCGCGCAACGGCGTCCAGGTTACGTTGTGGCATTACGCCCGAGCGCATCTGAACCAAGGCAGCCGTAAAGCTCGAACCCCCGCGCATGTTCATGCCGACTTATCCTGTTCGCGGCCCGCCTCGTCACCGAGCATCTCATCGAGCTTGCCGGTGCGATCCAACTCATAAAGGTCCTCACAGCCTCCGACGTGGACCGAGCCGATGAAAATCTGCGGCACCGTCATGCGCCCATTCGCGCGCGCCATCATCCGGCTTCGACCTTTCGCATCCCCGCTCACATCGATCTCGGTGAATTTCACACCCTTCTTCGCGAGCAGGCCTTTTGCGGCGGTGCAATACGGACAATATCGGGCAGTGTAAATGTCCACTTGTATCATTTTCGTTGCGCCACTCTATATGGGAGCGCGTGCTGCGCCCACAACCCGGGCGAAAACCAAGACATCGACGGATGCTGCCCCGGCGCGCAACAGCGCGCGTGCACACGAGTCGATCGTCGCCCCGGAGGTCAAGACATCATCGACGAGTACCAGCCTGCGACCCTTGATCTCCATCCTGCTTTCGGCTGGCACCCGGAAGGCGCCCTGCACGTTCTCAGCGCGCGCCGCTTTATCGAGCCCGACCTGCTGACGGGTGGGCTTCACGCGCTTGACGAGCCCATGCGCGACTTTTCGATGGCTCGCCTTGGCGATGACCTCGGCCAGCACCGCTGACTGATTGAAACGCCGCGCCCATTGCCGCCGCCAATGCAGCGGTACCGGCACGAGGGCGTCGGCATCTGCCAGCAGGGGTCGGCCCGCATTCGCCATCCAGCCTCCCATGAGAGGTGCGAGATCGAGTCGATCACCATATTTAAATGCATGGACGAGCGTCCGCGCGATCTCGTCATACCGCACTGCGGCGCGTGCCCGCCCGTACGCCGGCGGGTCAGCGATTGCTTCCATGGACAGGAGGCCGGGACCCGCGTCAAACGCGAATGGAATGCCCAACCGCTCGCAATAGGGTGGCGCTATGAAGGAGAGCTTGGACCAGCAGTTCGCGCACAGGCCTGCACCCTCCACCGGCTCGTGGCACGCGGCACATGACTGTGGCAGGGCGACACCGGCGACGAGGTCAACGACAGCGCGCATCGCCCGCATTGTCCGGCCAAGACGTTTCACCGGAACGGGGCTTGCCTCGAATTCCCCATGCATGAGGCCAAGCTAGCTCCGGGAGGCTGCGGGCTCAACGTCCCGCAGACGGCAGGCGCGGCCCAGCGATCGTGCGGGAACGTCATATTCGATACTCAAGTGATATGATTGCGGGAGAGTGAGTTCGATGCCGTCAGCCCCCATCCTCTTCGACCGTCACCTTGCTCGCGCCCGCCTGCTGCGAGCAGCCTCCCTGCCAGCCTCCATATTCTTGCTGGAACAGGTGGCGCGGGAATTGGCCGAGCGCGTTGCAGCCGTCCTGCGGCGTTTCGAATCGGCGGTCGACCTCGGCACGCCGACGGACGCGGTGCGGCGGCAGCTTGCCCAAGCCGGCAACATCGGCACGATCATCGCCGCCAATGGAGTTGCCGGCAGCTTCCATCAGCGAACGGCAGGCGGGGGATCGAGAGCGGACGCCCTCATTGTTGCCGCGGACGAGGAGGCGCTGCCGTTTCGCGACGGCTCGCTGGATCTGGTCATGTCCGCTCTCTCACTGCAGTTCGTCGGTGATCTGCCTGGTACGCTGATGCAGATTCGCCGCGCCCTCAAACCCGACGGCCTGCTGCTCGCGGCGCTCGTAGGCGGCGACAGCCTTTCCGAACTGCGGCAATCCTTCGCTGCCGCCGAGGCCGAGGTTGAAAACGGTGTCTCGCCGCGAATCATCCCGTTCGTCGACGTGCGGGCCGCGGGCTCGCTGCTGCAGCGCGCCGGCTTTGCGTTGCCGGTGACCGATGTTGACCGGATCACGGTGCGCTACCCATCGCCAATGGCGCTGATGCACGATCTGCGCGCGATGGGAGCGACAAACCCCATGCTGGAGCGTACCCGGCGTCCGCTCAGGCGCGCAACGCTCAGGCGCATGATGGAGATTTATGGTGAGCGGTTCGCCGATCCTGACCGCCGGATTCGCGCCACGTTCGACATTGTCTGGCTCTCCGGCTGGGCGCCGCATGGCAGCCAGCAAAAGCCGCTCGCGCCCGGCGCGGCACGAACGCGGCTTGCCGATGCTCTTGGGGTGAGAGAGCATTCGGCCGGCGAGCGCGCAGGGCGGTGAATTCAGTAGGCAGTGCAAGCTCGGCAAGCTGGCTGAGCAGTCTGCTCACAGCAGCTGCATCAGATGGGCGATGAGCGGCTCGTCGGCGGGCGGCATTGGGTAGTCCCGCAATCGGTTGGGGCGTATCCAGGCAATGCGCTGGCCCTCCAGCGCTGTTGCGATGCCTTCCCAGCGCCGGCACACATAAAGCGGCATCAGCAGGTGAAAGTCCGGGTAGGCGTGGCTGGCGAATGTGAAGGGTGCAAGACAGGCCGCATTCACGACAATCCCCAGCTCCTCCTTGAGCTCGCGGATCAAAGTATCCTCGGGCCGCTCGTCAGGCTCGATCTTGCCGCCAGGAAATTCCCATAGCCCCGCCATCGGCTTGCCGATCGGACGCTGCGCGATCAGCACGCGGCGATCGGGATCGATCAGCGCGCAGGCTGCAACGAGGACGAGGTTCACGGTTGCGACTCTGCACATCGAGCTTAGAAAGAGATGGGCGAAGGAGCGCGCAAGCGCGCGGCCTTCGCCGTGCTGGTCAATGACCGATGGTGCTCACGAGGCAAATGGGTTTATGATCGGTAGTCGCCATTGATGGCGACATACTCCTTGGTCAGGTCGCATGTGAGCACGCGGTCGCGTCCGCGCCCGAGCCCGAGGGCGACCTTGAGCAGGATCTCCGGGTTCTTCATTGCGCGCGAGACCGCGGTCTCGTCGTAGTGGGGATCGCGCTCGCCCTTGTGTGCGACCCGGATACCCCCAAACCAGATCGAGAGCCGATCGCGGTCAGCGGGCTCGCCAGCCTTGCCGACGGCCATCACGACGCGCCCCCAGTTGGCATCCTCGCCGGCAATTGCTGTTTTCACCAGCGGTGAGTTGGCGATCGAGAGCGCAACCTTGCGCGCCGATGATTTCGAGACCGCCCCCTCGACGATGATCTCTATGAGCTTGCGTGCGCCTTCCCCGTCCCGCGCAACCTGTTCCGCAAGGCTACCCAGCACCGCCTCGAATGCCTTGCGCAATGCCGGCAGCCGCGCATCGGACAAGCTCGTGATCCTGGCGGCGCCACTGGAGACAGCGGCCCCGGTTGCGAAGGCCAGTAACGTGTCGGAGGTCGAAGTGTCGCCGTCGACCGTCACCGCGTTGAACGTATCGACCACAGCTTGCCTGAGCAGGGTTTGTAACGGACGCGGCGAGATCGGCGCATCGGTGAATACGAACGAAAGCATGGTTGCCATGTCGGGTGCGATCATGCCGGCGCCTTTGGCGATGCCGCAGACGGTCACCGGGGTCGCGCCGAGCCGTGCGACGGCCGTTGCGCCCTTTGGGAAGGTATCGGTCGTCATCATCGCCCGCGCGGCGCGCTGCCACTCGCCGGACGCCGCGTTTGTCACCAGCTCGCGCATCACCGCGCTAAACCTTGTTGCATCGAGCGGCTCGCCGATCACCCCGGTGGAGGCGAGAAAAACCTGTGAGCTGGGACATCCGATCGCACGCGCAGCAAGCTGCGCGCTCAGCCTGGTCGCCTCGCGCCCATGCTTGCCGGTAAACGCGTTGGCATTACCGGAATTGACCAGCAGGGCGGCCGCGCGGCCGCCCTTGAGGTGGGTGCGGCACCAATCCACCGGCGCCGATGGGCATTTCGAGCGCGTCAGCACCCCTGCGACGGAAGTGTTACCGTCGAAGACAGCAAGCAGCACATCGGTGCGATCGGCGTAGCGGATGCCGGCCGCGGCAGTCGCGATCCTGACGCCCGCAATGGGCGGCATATCGGGAAACTGCGCCGGCGCAAGCGGAGAAATCGGCAACGCCCAGGCTCTCCAGCTTCAGTTCTTCTGCGCAGGAGACTTGTCGAGACGCTCGATCTTGGCCGTCTTGCGAAGCGCCGTAACAAAGTCGGTCTGCGCCTTGCGCGAGAGAAAGGCCTCGATCTGCCCCTTTACCTTGTCGAACTCCGGAGGTTGTTTGGTGCGCTTGTCCTCCAGCTTGATGATGTGCCATCCAAACTGCGTTTTTACCGGATTGGACAGTTGGCCTGGATACATTTTGAATGCAACGTCTGCGAATTCCGGCACCATCTGATCCTTCGTGAAATAGCCGAGATCGCCGCCCTCAGCGCCCCCGGGATCTTTCGATTTCTCTTTTGCGATCGCGGCGAAATCGCCACCGGCTCTGAGCTGCTCGACAATGGCCTTGGCCTCGTCCTCATTGTCGACGAGGATGTGCCGGGCGCGAACCTCCTCCTGACCGGCTGCGGACTTCACCGCATCGTCATAGGTCTGGCGCATGGCCTCCTCGCTGACCGCGGCCTTCGTCTCCTCCTGCAGCTCGAAGCCCATCAGCAGCTTGTTGCGCAGGAACGCCAGCCGCCGCTTGAAGTCGGGGCTTTCGGCAATGTTCTTTTTCTCGGCGGCCTGTGTGACCATGATGATATCTGCGAGATAAGAGATCAGATGCTCGCGTTTGGCCTCGGGGGAGGCGGCCCTGAGATCCGCGCCGACATCCTCCTCCGCAAGGGCAAGATCGCCCTGCGTGATCTCCACTCCATTGACGCGGGCGACGACCGGATCCGATCCAGCGGCGGCAACCTCGGAGGAGTTTTTGGAGCAGTCGCAAAGCACCGCTGCAAGCAACAGTGCCGAAGCAGCGACAAGCGCGATGGGGCGCCGAGCGGGCGCGGAACAGGTCTGCAAATGCGCGGAAATCATGGCGTGGTCCCTGGCTGGAGCAACCGTCGGCGGCGTTGGACAGTTGCCGGAAAGAGCCCCGCGTGGCAATCACCTAGCGACCGATTTTGACGAGAACGTGAGCGCAAACAGGGTGAGCGGCCTCCGATTGACAAGGCTTCAACCCCCTCCTATGTCTCGATAAACCCGCTTTATCCGCTCGCCGCTGCTCGCGTGTCGCCCGAAGGACAGGATAGCTTGGCACATCCCGCAGGCGCCCGGTCAGCGTGCGCAGCTCCTCCTCGAAGCCCGCTTCCTGCCATGATATTGCGTTCGCTGCGGATTTGCCGGGTAGAGGCAACGCTCATGCCGGCACTCCAGGGATTCAGCGCATGATTGGAGCTATCGCCCGCAAGTTGTTTGGTTCCGCGAACGAGCGCCGCATCAAGGGCTATTTGCCCCGTGTTGCGCAGATCAACGCGCTCGAAAAAGAGCTGGAAGCGCTCTCGGACGACTCCTTGCGGGCGCGAACGGACGAGTTCAAGAAGCAGGTCGCTGGCGGAACCTCGCTTGACGACATTCTGGTGCCGGCATTTGCCACCTGCCGCGAGGCGGCCAAGCGAACGCTTGGCCAGCGACATTTCGACGTGCAGCTCATGGGCGGGATGATCCTGCACGAGGGGCGCATTTCCGAGATGAAGACCGGCGAGGGCAAGACGCTGGTTGCGACGCTGGCGGTCTATCTCAATGCACTCGCCGGGCGCGGTGTTCACGTGGTCACCGTCAACGACTACCTGGCGCGTCGCGACGCGGACTGGATGGGGCAGATCTACAATTTTCTTGGCCTGCGGGTCGGTGTCATCGTGCACGGTCTGACCGACGAGCAGCGCAAGCAGGCATACGATTGCGACGTCACCTACGCCACCAACAATGAGCTCGGCTTCGACTACCTGCGCGACAATATGAAATACCGGCTGGAGGACATGGTCCAGCGCGGACACATCTTCGCCATCGTGGACGAGGTCGACTCCATTCTGATCGATGAGGCAAGGACACCTTTGATCATCTCGGGCGGTCTTGATGACCGCTCGGACTTCTACAACACCATCGATGCGTACATCCCCCGCTTGCTGAAGACCGATTACGAGGTCGACGAGAAGCAGCGCACCGTCACGCTGACCGAAGCCGGCATGGAGAAGATGGAGCAGAGGCTTCGTGACGGCGACCTGCTCAAGGGCGAGCACCTCTATGACGTGGAGAATGTTTCAACGGTTCACCACGTCAACCAGGCGCTGCGTGCGCACAAGCTGTTTCAGCGCGACAAGGACTACATTGTGCGCAGAAATGCAGAGACCGGCCGCGATGAGGTAGTCATTATCGACGAGTTCACCGGCCGCATGATGCCGGGCAGGCGTTATTCGGAGGGGCTGCACCAGGCTCTGGAGGCCAAGGAGCACGTCGACATTCAGCCCGAGAACCAGACGCTCGCCTCCATCACCTTTCAGAACTACTTCCGCATGTACGAGAAGCTTGCCGGCATGACCGGTACCGCGATGACGGAGGCCGACGAGTTCATCGACATCTACAATCTCGAAGTCATCGAGGTGCCGACCAACATGCCCATGGTGCGCCTTGATGACGACGACGAGGTCTATCGCACCGCGACGGAGAAGTATCGCGCCATCCTGGCCCTGATCGATCAATGCAAGGAGCGGGGCCAGCCGGTGCTGGTCGGCACCACCTCGATCGAGAAGTCGGAGCAGCTCGCCGAGATGTTGCGCAAGTGCGGCTGGGAGCAGCACGACTTTTCCGACCCCAACGCGTTTGCCGCTCTCTACAGCGGGGATGACGGGGCCTCGAAGGCGAAGGTGTTCGCCATCCTCAATGCTCGCTATCACGAGCAGGAAGCCTACATTATCGGCCAGGCTGGAGTTCCGGGGGCGATCACGATCGCGACCAACATGGCCGGCCGCGGCACCGATATTCAGCTCGGAGGCAACGCCGACATGCGAATCCGCCAGGAGCTGGCCGATGTGGAGGATATGCGCGAGCGCGACCGTGACCCGCGCGCCGAGCAGATTCGCACGCAGGTGGCCCGGCTCAAGGAAAAAGCGCTCGCGGCGGGCGGGCTCTACGTGCTGGGCACGGAGCGGCACGAGAGCCGCCGCATCGACAATCAGCTGCGCGGACGCTCAGGGCGGCAAGGCGATCCCGGCCATTCCAAGTTCTTTCTGTCGCTCGAAGACGACCTCATGCGCATCTTCGGGACTGACAAGCTCGACACCATGTTAAAACGATTGGGCCTGAAGGAGGACGAGGCGATCGTTCATCCCTGGATCAACAAGGCGCTCGAGAAGGCGCAGCAGAAGGTGGAGGCTCGCAACTTCGACATCCGCAAGAACCTGCTCAAGTACGACAACGTCATGAATGACCAGCGCAAGGTGATATTCGAGCAGCGGGTCGAGTGGATGCGGGACGAGGCCGTCAATGAGGTCGTGGCCGACATGCGCCATGCCGCTATCGATGATCTGGTCGCCGCGCACGTTCCCGAGAAGGCCTATCCCGAGCAATGGGACACGGCCGGGCTGCGCGAAGAGCTCAAGCGTGTTCTCAGCATTGATCTGCCGGTGGACGAGTGGGCAAAGGAGGAAGGCATCGCCGATGAGGAGCTGCTCTCGCGCATCGAGCGGCGCGCCGACGAGCACATGGCGGCGAAGGTTGCGCAATGGGGCGTCGACGTCATTCGCTATGTCGAGCGGTCGATCCTGCTACAGACGCTCGACCACCTCTGGCGCGAGCATCTTGTGATGCTCGACCACCTCAGGCAGGTGATCGGGCTGCGCGGCTACGGGCAGCGCGATCCACTCAACGAGTACAAGGCCGAATCGTTCAACCTGTTCGAGGCCATGAGCAAGAGCCTGCGTGAAGCGGTGACTGCGCAGCTGATGCGTGTCGAGATCAGGACAGCTCCCCCCGAGGAGCCGGCCACTCTGCCCTATATGGAGGCGCACAAGATCGATCCCTCGACCGGAGAGGATGAGCTTGCGTTGGCGCGGGCCGGCGCCGAGACACTCGCGCGACATGGCATCGCCCCTGCCGGCATTGCCGCGGAGCGCAAGCCGAATGACCCCGCAGGCTGGGGCAAGGTCGGCCGCAACCAGGCCTGTCCATGCGGGTCAGGCAAGAAATACAAGCACTGCCACGGGCGCTTCGCTTAACGGAGAACAGATATCAGAGATCAGATGTCAGACGGTAGCTCCCGTCTGATCTCTGACATCTGACATCTGTTCTCTGGCTAGTGCCAGGCGCCGAAGCGATTATCGAAGCCCCCGGTCGGAACCGTCGGCGCCGCCCCGCTCAGCAGGCTCGGTTGGCTCGCGGGCTTTGCTTCCTCAGCTGCCGGTTCTGGCGGCGGAGAGGCAGGCTTGGCGGCGGCAACCTTCGCCGCTTTGTCTGGTGGCGTAGGCGATGCAGGCTTGGCAGGCGCAGCAGCGGCCTTAGCTGGCGCAGTCGGGGCGGGGGCGGTCGCGCTCGGGGCCTCGCGCCTGGAACCGAACAGGTTGCTGAAAAAGCCGCTGATGCCGCCCGAGCTCGGCGTTGCCGAGGCGACTTGCGCTGGTCGCGACTCGTACGATGCAAGACCGAAATTGTTTCCGCTCGGTGTCTCGAGAGATCCGGCCGGCGGGTTTACGTGCGCGGGAATGGTCCCGGAGGCGGTGCGAATGGTGGCGCCTGGTCCCCCGTTCGATCTCACCGCCGACACGAAGGTGGGGTTCATGCCCCCGTCCACACCGGTTCTTGCCGGCACTACCGGGGTTCCGCGATTGATAAGCTCGGCGGTCTGGGCGTCGTCGCGACGCTCCTTCTCGCGCACGGCAGAGGCAACGTCCTGCTGGACCCTGTAGGCCGGGCATCGGTCGGTTGGGCTGAATCTTTCCCGCGCTTGCGCATTGAAGACATAGCGCCGCTCGCAGACATCCACCTTCGGCTCCATCCGCGTGACCTCGAAATGATCGTAGCCCTGCTTGATCATTTTCCAGAATGCCATGTGCGGCGAGTTGCGGTGGCGCGCCATGTTGAGGGGGGTCATCCGGAAGGGGTAGGCCTGAATCTGGAACGACTTCTGGCCGCCGAAGAAGGATTCGCGGGCGAGCGAATAGATCTCCGCGATCTGCTCATCAGTCATCGCGTAACAGCCGGCTGAGGAGCAATCGCCATGGATCATCAGAAATTGACCGGTTCGATCGTTCGCCCGATCGTAGGCGTTGGGGAAGCCGGTATTGATGGCGAGATAGTAGTTGGAGTTCGGATTCATCAGGCTGGGGGTAATGGTGTAGAAGCCCTCCGGCGCCTGCCGATCGCCCTGCTTGAACTTCGGCCCCAACTCACCTGACCAGCGGCAGATCGGATAGGTTCGCAGCAACGCAAAGCGGCCGGTCCTATCCTCCTTCCAGACTTCCAGCTCTGAGTCCTCTTTGAAAATGCGAACCAGAATCGGCGATTCCTTCGCCATGTTCTTGGTTTCGAGATCGGCAAGCATGCGGTCGGAGAGGGGCTGCATGTGGCGCCCGTTCACGCCGGGGGTGCTGTCGGTATCGCAGGAAGCGAGCGCCACGGCAGCCGCGACCGCGGCCGACGCCAGAAGCGAGCGCAACAAACGCTGACGGTTCAACCCCAAGCTCCCCCGACAGGCTTCCCCAAGCCTCCCATCGTCTCAATGTCCACCCCGGAAGAAGCCACGGCCAAAGCGCGGCGGGATAGCCGATCGAGCATCACGATGGTTGTCATAAAGACGTTAGGTCAAGACTTGGGTAAGATCAGGGCAAGATCGTGTATCGGTGGTTCATTAGAAAGGATTTGGCAACAAAGGCTTAGGTCGGTTTAGCAAAATGATACGGATCTGTTGCAGGCCCGCTACACAAGATTGCGGCCAATGGTCAGAAACTTCTCGCGGCGCTGACGCCGCACAGTTTCTCGATCCAGACCTGCGACCTCATCAAGGGCGCTGGCGATCGCCTCCCCGGTCGATGCAATGGCAGCGGCCGGATCGCGGTGCGCGCCCCCCGCCGGCTCCTTCACGATTCTGTCGATTACCCCGAACCGGATCATGTCCTCGGCGGTGATTTTCATCCCTGTGGCTGCCTCTTGTGCCTTCGATGTGTCTCGCCACAGAATCGAAGCAGCGCCTTCCGGTGAGATTACGCTGTAGATCGCATTCTCCAGCATCAGGACGCGGTTGGCGGTTGCAATGGCAATCGCCCCGCCGGAGCCGCCCTCGCCGATGATGACCGCCACGTTTGGAACGCCGAGCTCGAGGCTCGCGCTGGTCGAGCGCGCGATCGCCTCCGCCTGCCCGCGTTCCTCGGCGCCAATTCCGGGATAAGCGCCCGCAGTGTCCACGAGCGACAGCACGGGAATTCCGAACCGGTCGGCCATCTGCATCATGCGCTCTGCTTTGCGATAGCCTTCAGGTCTCGCCATGCCGAAATTGTGCTTGATCCGGCTTTCCGTTGATGAGCCTTTCTCGTGGCCGATGACGCAAATGCTCTCGCCCCGGAAGCGACCGAACCCTGCAATGATTGCATCATCGTCGCCAAATTTGCGGTCGCCTGCAAACGGCACGAATTCAGTGATCAGGGCTGCCACATAGTCGAGACAGTGTGGCCGATCCGGATGGCGTGCCACCTGGGTCTTTTGCCAAGGACTGAGATCCGCATAGAGCTCGTTGAGCGCATCGGCTGCCTTTGCTTCCAGCCGGGAAATCTCCTCGCCGATCGCTGCGGCGCTATCGCCCGTCTCCAGTGCGCGTAGCTCGTCGATCCTGGCCTCGATTTCCGCAACCGGCTTTTCGAAGTCGAGATAGCTGCGCATCTCGTGTCGTGACTCTAACGCAGCTCAGTGCGCGTCCCGAATTCCATATTGCAGATATTGCTGGGCAATATTCGCCTGCAACAGTTTTGCGGCCGCGATGTCGGCTTCCCCGGCGGCATCCTCGCTCTTCAATTTGGCAAGGCCTCGACCGTACAACGCGAATGCGAGCTTCGGATCGAGCCGCAATGCATCGTCGTAATCCGACACGGCAGCATCGAGCTGGTTCATTTTCAGGAAGATGAAGGCGCGACTGCCGAAAGTCGCGGCATTGCCTTGCGACAGGCGCATTGCCTGGTTGCAGTCTGCAAGCGCTTGCTTGAGCATTCCAAGCGCCGTTCCCGCCACTGCCCGCGCCCAGCAGCGGTTGTCATAAGCGGGTGCAAAGTCGCCCTTCAGCCGCAGCGCCTGCGTGAAGTCGTCGATCGCATGGTCATATTGCGCCAAGGCGAGATACGCGTTGCCACGGTTGAAATAGGATTCCGCTGATGGCTTGAGCTTGACCGCCTGCTCATAATCCGGAAGGGCACGATCGTACTCGCCCTTGCGATCATAGGCGACGCCGCGGTTATTGTAAGCTGCGGCAAGCTTTCCATTGAGCTTGATCGCCTGTCCATAGTCCTGGATGGCCCGCTCCAGATCGCCCTTGACGCGGTACGCCACTCCGCGTGCGTTGAAGGCCTCTGCAAGCTTGTCCCCCTTGTCGTGCGCGGCCTTGATCACTGACGAGCAAGCATCGATGCGCTGGGAAGGGGTCGCTCCTTCCTCGCCGTCACACCACCGCTGCTCCTGCGGCGTCTGCGCGGCGGCGGCGTCTGCGGTTGCCAGAGTTGCCGATAGCAACAGCACTGCAAAACAGACGTCCTTCGTTGCTCCTGGCAGCATGGCTCGCTCCCTTCCGTGCGTCGACCGCCCTCTCATTCCTCGGTGAGCGGATGTAGATCGCGTACCAGGCTTGAGAGCCGCTCATCGACCACATGGGTATAGACCTGCGTCGTCGAGATGTCGGCATGCCCGAGCAGCGTCTGCACCACTCGCAGGTCAGCGCCATTGTGCAGAAGGTGGCTGGCAAAAGCGTGACGCAGCACGTGCGGGGCCACATCCGTCGGGCGTAGGCCGGCGCCTGCGGCAAGCATCTTCAGCTCACGGGCAAAATGCTGGCGCGTGATATGACCGGCTCGGCCGCTGGAAGGGAAGAGCCATTTCGCCTTTGTCCGTCGATCGGCCTGTGCCAGGAGAGCGAGGTAATCGTCCATGGCCTTCCGGGCAGGCTCATTGAGCGGAACGAGGCGCTCCTTGCCCCCTTTTCCGCGTACAAGCAGGAACTGCGCATCGCGGCGAGCCGCTGACGCCGGCAAGGTGACGAGCTCGGTCACGCGCAGGCCGGTGGCATAGAGCAGCTCGACCAGGCAGACCAGGCGCGCCGCACGCAGCCGAGCCTGCAGTGACCGGTGCCGGCTCATCTCGGTCCGCGCCTGCGCGAGCAGGCGATCGACCTGAGAGATGCTGAGCACTTTCGGCAGGGCGCGCCTACGCTTGGGCCCTTCGATCACGAGAGAAGGGTCGTCACGGCGGTGTCCTTCCGAATGCAGGAAGCGAAATAGGGCCCGGATGGCGGAGAGCCGCCGGCCCGCAGAGGAGGCGGCGAAGCCTTTTGCGGCAAGCGAGGCAAGATACGAGCGTAGATCCTCGCTTGTGCAGTCTGCGAGGCTGCGCCGGCTCCTCGCAAGCGCGCTCGAAAGATCCGCAAGGTCGTGGCCGTAGGCGGCAAGCGTATTCCTTGCTCCCCCGCGCTCCGCCGCAACCATGTCGAGGAAGAGCGCGATGAGCGCCTTGTCCGATATTTGGGCGTTCGGCGACAAGTCAGGGCTGTTTGGCAAATCGGTCGGCTGGAACTGAAACGGTGATCTCGCGCGGCTTGGGGTCGAACCAGGTCGCCAGCATGAACATCGCGCCGTAGACCAGCCCTCCCAGCACGCCAATCAGGGTGAGAAACCGAAAAAGGCTTGGCATTGGGCTACCATCCATCCAAAGAATGGAAAAACTAGGACGCTGGTCGCCCATATGTCGTAGCAAGACCAGACGCCCGTTGTGGGGACCAGGCGGGGGTAGGTCCACAGGACTTGACTGCAAGCTATTGTGTTGCAACAGAAACCACACTGTCGCGGTTTAGGCGACGAAGACAGGCAAGCACCATGG
>Ga0306920_100000727_pt1 | contig 39399 bp, 40 predicted proteins | sample flu12Cox44000170_FD_204666 | JGI IMG/M metagenome (GOLD analysis project Ga0306920, IMG submission 204666) | Lab enrichment of tropical soil microbial communities from Luquillo Experimental Forest, Puerto Rico - flux4day.12C.oxic.44.000.170 (v2)... | ecosystem: Environmental > Terrestrial >... | reverse complement strand
ACCATGGGCATCCGGTCGTGAATCTGGCCCAGGTCGTCCGGCGCGCTCGTGGTGATGATCGTGGCCGTCCACAGCCACGCGCGCTCGTGGTCGTCCGGCAGTTCGGGATCCCGCCACAGCTCGTACAGGCCGGCGAAGGCCAGCGGGCCGCCGTCGCCGCGGGTGATGTAGTACGGCTGCTTGGCCTTCCCCCGGCCGCCCGGCGCGTCGTCGCTGCCGCCGTCCGGCCGCTGCCATTCGTAGTAGCCGTCCGCGGGCAGCAGGCACCGGTTGCGCTTGAAGGCGTGCCGGAACGCGGGCTTGGACGCCACCGTCTCGGAGCGGGCGTTGATCAGGCGGCTGCCGATCTTGGGGTCCTTGGCCCAGAAGGGCACCAGCCCCCAGCGGACCACGCGCAGCTCGCGCGCCACGCCCGACGGGCCGTCGGCAGTCTGCTCGGCGGCGGCCTCCGCGTCCTCGGAGGGGCGGGGCTCGCGGGTGGTCACCGCGTAGACGCGCCTGGTGGGCGCCACGTTGTAGTCGGGCTCGAGCGGCTCGGGGACACGGTCGCGCTCGATGCGGAACTCCTCAAGGAGCTCTATGCGCCTACGCGCGGACGCATACCGGCCACACATGTCCTCACCTTGACCAATTCGGGAGCCGCCGAGGTCTGGCGTCCCAGTCGTGCTCCCGCGATGGCGGGAGCGCAGATTGTGGCAGTTAATAGCCCGCATCCGGGTTCGCCAAACCTCGACGGGCCAACCGGTTCACACTTCCGTGGATCGCCGGGGGCGGGGATGGCCAGTACGCTCGCAGCATGCAACCGGACTGGACGGCGCCCGCCGCGGCCGGACCGGTGTGCGCCCGGCTGCGGCCGCCCGGCTCGAAGTCGATGACCAACCGCGCGCTCGTCCTGGCCGCGCTGGCCGCCGGGCCGACCGTGATCACCAACCCGCTGCGGGCCAGGGACACGCTGCTGATGGCCGTCGCCCTGCGCTCGCTGGGAGCGGTGATCGACGAGACCAGCGGGGACGGCGGCCCGGGCGGCGAGCCCGCGGCCTGGCAGGTGGCGCGGGGCCGGCCCGGGGACCGGGCGGTCATCGACGTCGGCAACGCGGGCACGGTGCTGCGGTTTGTCCCTCCGGTGGCCGCGCTGGGCCGGGCCGACGTGGAGTTCCGCGGCGACGAGCGGGCCGCGTCGCGCCCGGTGGGCCCGCTGCTGGCCGCGCTCCGGGAGCTCGGCGCGGTGATCGAGGGCGGGGACGCCGTCCCGTTCGTCGTCCGCGGCCGCGGCGGTATCAGCGGCGGCACCGTGACCCTGGATGCCTCCGGATCCTCGCAGCTGGTGTCGGGCCTGCTGCTGGCGGCCCCGCGCTACGACAAGGGTGCCGAGGTGTGCCACCAGGGGCCGCCGGTACCCTCCGCGCCGCACATCGCGATGACCGTGCAGATGCTCAGGGACGCGGGCGCTGAGGTGGAATCCGGGATCCGGGGGCGGGCCGGGAGCGGGCGCGAGCATTCCGTTCCGGATTTCTGGCGGGTCCGGCCGGGCGAGCTGCGGCCGTCGGCCGTGGCGGTGGAGCCCGACCTGTCCAACGCCGCGCCGTTCCTGGCGGCGGCCCTGGTGACCGGCGGCTCCGTCACGATCGCGGGCTGGCCCGGACAGACCGTGCAGCCGGCCGGCCAGATCCTGGACGTCCTGACCCGGATGGGCGCCGCGTGCTCGCCGGCCGCCGACGGGATGCGGGTCACCGGCACGGGCGCGATCCGCGGCATCACCGCGGACTTGCGCGATATCAGCGAGGTGGTCCCGGTGCTGGCCGCGCTGGCCGCGCTGGCGGATTCGCCCTCGGTGTTTACAGGCATCGGGCACATGCGCACGCACGAGAGCGACCGGCTGGCCGCGCTGGCCACCGAGATCGGCGGGCTCGGCGGCGATGTCACCGAGCTCCCGGGCGGCCTGGAGATCCGGCCCCGGCCGCTGCGCGCCGGCGGCGCCGTCTTCGCCAGCCACGACGATCACCGGCTGGTGATGGCGGCCGCGGTCCTCGGCCTGGCCCAGCCCGGCGGCCTGCGGGTCGGCGACGCCGCGACCGTGGGCAAGACGTTCCCGGCCTTCACCAGGATGTGGTCACAGATGCTGGAGCGGTCATCCTGAGCCGGCCGGCCAGTGATCTCGATGAAGACGACGTGCGGGTGCGCCCGGGCCGGGGCTCGCGGCCCCGCACCCGGCGCAGGCCCGCCCACGAGGACGCGGCCCTGGCGTTCGTGACGGCCGTCGACCGCGGCCGGTACACCTGCGTGATCACCGGCCCGGAGGCCGCCGGCCGCGAGGTCACGGCGATGCGCGAGGTCACGGCGATGAAGGCCCGCGAGCTCGGCCGCAAGGGCGTCGTGGTCGGGGACAACGTCAGCCTCGCCGGGGACATCTCCGGCCGCCCGGGAACGCTGGCCCGGATCGTCCGGGTCGAGCCCCGGACCTCGGTGCTGCGCCGCTCGGCCGACGATACCGACCCGGTCGAGCGGGTCATCGTGGCCAACGCCGACCAGCTGGGGATCGTCACCGCGCTGGCCAACCCGCCTCCCCGGCCCCGGCTGATCGACCGCTTCCTGGTCGCCGCGTACGACGCCAGGCTGGACCCGCTGCTCCTGCTGACCAAGGCGGACCTGGCGAGCCCCGACGAGATCCTCGCCCTGTACGCCCCGCTCGGCCTGCGCTACGTGGTCAGCGGGCGGCCGCTGACCGAGGCCGTCCTGGACCAGCTGCGGGCCACGGCGGCCGGCCGGGTCAGCGTGCTCGTCGGGCACTCCGGCGTGGGCAAGTCCACCCTGGTCAACGCGCTGATCCCGGAGGCCAGCCGGGCGGTGGGCACGGTCAGCCCAGTGACCGGGCGAGGCCGGCACACCTCGTCGTCCGTGGTCGCGCTGCCGCTGCCCGGCGGAGGGTGGATCATCGACACGCCGGGGCTGCGCAGCTTCGGGCTGGGGCACATCGCGGCGGACCGCGTGACGGCGGCGTTCCCCGACCTGGCCGAGGGGGTGGCCGACTGCCCGCCCGGCTGCCATCACCTCACCGGCGACTGCGGGCTGGACGACTGGGTGGTCGAGCATGACCGCACGGGGGCGCTGGCGGCCAGGCTGGACTCGCTGCGGCGGCTGCTGCGCAGCCGCGAGGGCGACGACGACTCCTGACCTGCGGGCGGCTCACCACGCGTAGGCCTCGGGCGCGGCGCCGCCGGGACCGGGGAAGATCTCGTCCAGCCGGCTCAGCGAGCTGCCGTCCAGCTTGACCTGCAGCGCGTTCAGCGCCCCGTGGAGCTGCCCGAGGGTGCTCGGCCCCACGATCGGCGCGGTGACCGCGGGCTGGTGCAGCAGCCAGGCCAGGCTCACCTGGGCCGGCTCGGTGCCCAGCTCCGCGCAGAGGGCCTCGTACGCCTCGACCTGCGGCCGCAGGCCGGCCAGGGCCTCGGCCGCCCGCCCGCCGCCGCTGCGCCCCGCCCCGGGCCGCTTGCCGAGAATCCCGCCCAGCAGGCCACCGTGCAGCGGGCTCCAGGGCAGCACGCCCAGGCCGTAGCCCTGGCAGGCGGGCAGCACCTCAAGCTCGACCGTGCGTACCGCGAGGTTGTACAGGGACTGCTCACTGACCAGGCCGAACGCGCCGTGGCGGCGGGCTGCTTCCTGGGCCTGGGCGATGTGCCAGCCGGCGAAGTTCGACGACCCGGCGTAGATGATCTTCCCCTGGGCGCGCAGGACCCCCAGCGCCTCCCAGATCTCCTCCCACGGCGTGGACCGGTCCACGTGGTGCATCTGGTACAGGTCGATGTGGTCGGTGCCCAGCCGGCGCAGTGACGCCTCGCAGGACCGCCGGATGTTCACGGCGGACAGGAGGCTGTCGTTCGGCCACTCCCCCTTGCCGCCGTAGAGCTTCGTGGCCAGGACGATCTTGTCCCGCCGCCCCCGGCCGGCGCCCAGCCAGTCTCCGATGATCTGCTCGGTGACGCCCTCGGCGCGCGGGCGGCCGTAAGTGTTCGCGGTGTCGAAGAAATTGATCCCGTGCTCCAGCGCGCGGTCCATGATCTGGTGCGCGTCGGCGGCGGCGGTGAACGAGCCGAAGTTCATCGTGCCCAGGCAGAGCCGGCTGACCGAGACCCCGCTGCGCCCAAGATGCGTGTAGTCCATCCGCACACGGTACGGCCGCCCGCGGGTCTGCGCCCTGGTCGTGGCCTGGCGGGCCGGCAGGCGGTACCGTTGCGCGCGATGGCGGGATACCTCGACGACCTGCGTTTCGCGCACGTCCTGGCGGACGTGGCGGACGACATCACCATGCGCCGGTTCCGGGCGCTGGACCTGCGGGTCGAGTCCAAGCCCGACCTGACCCCGGTCACCGATGCCGACCTGGCCGCCGAGGAACAGTTGCGGCACGTGCTGGGCCGGGCCAGGCCGCGCGACGCGGTGCTCGGCGAGGAGTCCGGCCGGTCGGGCGCGGGGAACCGGTGCTGGGTGCTGGATCCGATCGACGGGACCGCGAACTTCGTCCGCGGTGTGCCGGTTTGGGCGACGCTGATCGGGCTGATGGCCGGCGGCGAGGTCGTGGTCGGGGTGGTCTCCGCCCCCGCCCTCGCCCGCCGGTGGTGGGCGGTGCGGGACGGCGGCGCCTGGACCGGCCGGAGCCTGACCAAGGCCTCGGCCTGCCGGGTCTCCGACGTGTCCGCCCTGCAGGATGCCTCGATGTCCTACTCGGAGCTTTCCGGCTGGGAGCGCCAGGGCCGGCTGGACGGCTTCCTCGGCCTGGCCGCCGCGGTCTGGCGGACCCGCGCGTACGGCGATTTCTGGTCGCACGTGCTGGTCGCCGAGGGCGCGGTCGACGTGTCCGCCGAACCGGAGGTCTCGCTCTGGGACCTCGCCGCGCTACAGGTCATCGTGGAGCAGGCGGGCGGCACGTTCACCGACCTGACGGGAAAGGCCACGCCGGACGGCGGCAGCGTGGTATGTACCAATGGCCGACTGCACGATCAGGTGCTTGGCCTGCTCGCGGCGCGTTAGCGAAGACCCGGCCGCCAGGCGTCGCCGGGCCACGGACAGCCCCTACGGGTATTGCCCCGAGGGGTGACTTCGCGGATGCTGTACTCCATGGATGTCACAAACGCACAAGGACGGAGGGAGCGGGCATTATGAACGTACGCGACGGGATGACCAATGTGGTCTTGACCGTCGGTCCCGCGCACACCTTACGCGAGGCCTCCCGCCAGATGTCGGCGCGCCGTGTCGGCGCGGCAGTCGTGATCGATCCCGAGCACGCCGGTATGGGCATCCTCACCGAGCGTGACCTCCTGGACTCCGTCGGCGCAGGCCAGGACCCGGACACCGAGCTTGTCGCGGATCACCGTACCGATGACGTCGTGTTCGCGTCACCCGGGTGGACGCTGGAGCAGGCCGCGGCCGCCATGGTCCGCGGAAACTTCCGCCACCTCGTGGTCATCGAGGACAACGAGGTCATCGGGCTACTGTCGATGCGCGACATCGTGCGCTGCTGGTCCGGGGCGGCTTCGGATGCTGCGGATGCTGCGGCCGGCCGGGCTGCCGAAACAGCCAGGGCCTGACCGGCCTGGCCGGTCCTGACCGCCGACTCGCCGCCCTCCCGGGCGGGCTCTGGCTGTTCCTGCGGGCTAGCCGCCGCGCGTGATGGCCGCGACCTCGTCGGCGCTCAGCTCGATGGACGCGGCGGCTACGTTGGCCTGGACGTGCTCGGGCGATCCGCTGCCGGGGATCGGCAGCATCTGGGGTGATCGGGCCAGCAGCCAGGCCAGCACGATCTGCCGCGGGCTGGCGTCGTGCCGCTTGGCCGCCTGCGTCACCGCCGGGTTCCCGTCGGCCTGCTGGATCGGCGCCCACGGCAGGAACGCGAGCTGTTCCTGCTCACACAGGTCCACCATGGACCCCGACTTGCGGTCGGCCGCGTTGTACCGGTTCTGCACCGAGACGACGGGGGTGACCTGCTGCGCCGTCCGCAGCTGAGCCTCGGACACGTTGGAGATGCCGATGTGCCGGATCTTGCCCTGGTCCTTGAGCGCCGCGAGCGCGCCCAGCGACTCGGCCAGCGGCACGCGAGGATCGGGCCGGTGGAACTGGTAGAGCGGAATCTGGTCCAGCCGCAGCCGCCGCAGGCTGCCCTCGCAGGCCTCGCGCAGGTGGCCGGGCCTGCCGTCGGCCTCCCAGCGGCCCGGGCCCGGCCGCACCAGGCCGCCCTTGGTGGCGATGACCAGGTCGTCCGGGTACGGGTACAGGGTCTCAGCGATCAGCCGCTCGCTGACCTCGGGGCCGTAGGAATCGGCGGTGTCGATGAACGTGACGCCGAGCTCCACCACCCGCCGCAGCGTGGCCTTGGCCCGGTCGATGTCCGGCGGGTCACCCCAGACGCCGTGGCCGGTGATCCGCATCGCGCCGAAACCCATGCGGCGCACCACCAGGTCGCCGCCGATCTCAATGGTGCCCGCCGCCGCCACGCTGTCCGAACCGGTCATGATCAGCCTCCTGGTCTGCCCGCCCGCTTCAGTCTCGCAGCCGGTGTCCGGGTGCCTCCGTCAACCCCTAGCGCCGGGCGGGCTTGTCCTGGCTGATCGTCACCCGCGCCCGGGCCACGCGCACGGCGTCGGAGAGCGCGCCGAGGTCGTAGGGCCCGTGGTGGCGCCGGCCGTTGATGAAGAACGTCGGCGTGCCGGAGACGTGCCGGCTCTGGTCCCAGACCGTGCTCAGCGTGGACGTCCAGGCCGGCGCCTCCGACCCGGTCACCGCGAACCCTGCGTCATCCCGTAACGGCTCCCCCTATTCCTTGATCACGTAGGTGAACAGGCGGACGCGGCCGTCCTCGCCCTCCTCGGGGTACACGCCCTGGATCTCGTTCGCGAACCCGGGGAAGTGGGCGTAGCTCTCCTCGAACAGCTTGAGATACGCGATCATGGGCGCGGCGCGCTGGTCCCAGCGCTCGCCGGGTACCACGATGCCGATGCCGGGCGGGTAGACCAGCGCCAGCGTGGCGGCGATCCGGCCGCTGATCTCGTCGAGGGGCACGTAGTCGATCTGGTTGGCGGTGAACCGCCGGGCGGCCTCCTGCGGCGACAGCACGATCTCCGGGAAGTGCTCGGCCTGGAACTGCTCGCGCTGCAGCTGCGACGTGTGCCCCTTGCGGTAGAAGTCGTGCATGCGCAGGCAGAGGTCGCGCAGCCGCTCGTCGCCGTAGGCCCGTGGCCGGGCGGCGACGAAGGCCGGCATCACGTCCCGGAGCCGGGCGTTGCGGTCGAACAGGCGCTTGAAGTCGTCGAGCGCGGCGATCAGCGTCCCGGCCTTGCTGACCTCGATGCCGGGGGTGACCAGGAACAAGATGGTGTTGAAGTCGTTCTTCTCCGGGATGATGCCGCGTTCGCGCAGGAACTGGGCGAGCACGGACGCCGGGACGCCCCAGTCGAGGTACCCGCCGGTCTCGCGGTCGAAGCCGGGCGTGACCAGCGTGAGCTTGTTGGGATCGGTCATCACGTAGCCGTCGGCCAGGTGGGTGAACCCGTGCCAGCGCGCGCCGGGCCGCATCAGCCAGCATTGCTGCTCGGCCAGCAGGACCGGGTTGGGCACGTTCTCCCACGGCTCGTCGTGCAGGTCGGCCGTGTGCGGGGAGCCGGTCACCGTGACCACGTCGGGGACGAACGGGTCGAAGAACCAGGCCTGCGGCGAGCCGGGGCCGCCCGCCTCCGACTCGTACCGGTGCCGCAGGTTGCGGATGGCCTTGCGCATGTCCACCGCCAGCCGGGTGGCGTCGTTCCACAGGTGGAAGCCGTTGCGCCCCTTCATCATCTGGGCCCCCACGTCCAGCGAGGAGAACAGCGGGTAGAACGGCGAGGTGGAGGCGTGCAGCAGGAAGGTCTCGTTGAACCGGCGGTCGGTCACGTGCCGGGGCTGGCCGGTGATGTGCGCGGCCTTCAGGTGGATCTGCGAGGCCTGTGAGAACCCGGCCAGTTGCTTGTGCGTGGACTGGGTGGCCACGATGCCGAGGTCGTCCGGCCCGAGACCGTCGAGGCCCATGGCGTAGTGGCCGGCGAACAGCGGATGGAACTTCAAGAAGCCGCCCCACGCCTCGTCGAACAGGATGTAGTCGCACAGGTGCCCGATGCGCTCCAGGATCATCCGGGCGTTGTAGATGGTGCCGTCGTAACTGCATTGCTCGATGATGGCGAGCCGGAACGGCCGCTCGGCCCGCCACCGGCCGGGGTCGGTGACCAGCGGGTGGTCGCGGATGGCCGCGCGGATGCGCCCCTCGTCGAGCGCGTCATGCTGGATGGGCCCGACCAGGCCCTGCGGGTTGCGGTCGGTCGGCAGGTAAACGGGGATGCCGCCGCCCAGCACCAGGGCACCCTGGTGGTTGGACTTGTGGTTGTTGCGGTCGAACAGCACCAGGTCGCCGGCGGCGACCAACGCGCCGGCCTCCGGTTCGGCCAGCGTCCACCGGCGCCAGCCCGCGATCTCCCGGTCAGGCTCTCGGGCGGCGGCGCTGCCCCCACCGCCGGTACCCGGGGACGTGGCGTTCCAGGAAACCGCGCAGGTCGCGCCGGGCAGGCTCGAACCAATCCACGGGGAAGCCGAGAACCCGCTGCGGTTCTTCGGCGTCCGGGTCCCGGGAGAATGCGCTCAGCGGGATGCCCATGACCCGCTGCGGCTCTTCGCGGTCGCCGGTCACCGGCTGCCCCGGTCCCGGCCGTTACCCCGCATGTCCGGATCGTACCCCGCGCCGCTGCCCGGCCCAGCGGATGATGACGGTGATCCCGAGCGCGCCGGCCGGCGCCAGCGTGACCAGCGCGGGCAGCTGGTACCGCCAGGAGAACTCGAACGCGTCGGACGCCAGGGTCACGGCCGCGGCCGAGGCGAGGAACAGCAGGCAGGCCAGGGCCAGCTGGCGGGTCCGCGGGTCCGGCCTGCGGCGCAGCAGGGGCGCACAGCCGGCCAGGCCGGCCAGGGCGCAGAAGGCCAGCAGCGGGCCAGGCGTGTAACCGCCGTCGAGCTGGTAGGAGCGCAGGAACGCGGCGGCGGGCCGCCAGACGGCGGGCGGGCCGCCGCCGTAACGGCCCGTTGCGGCCTTGACGACCGCCTCCGAGGCATGCGGCGGGAAGTACGGGAACCTCGTCTGGAACTGCCAGCGGGCGATGGGGGTGTCCCCCGCGCTGCCGTCCCGGGTCAGCGCGAACAGCTTCACCGCGTCGCGGGCGTAGGCACCGAGCACGCGCAGCGGCTGCTGGGTCAGCACCCGGTGGTTGAAGTCGGAGATCAGGCTGTCGACTTCGTCGCGCGGCAGGCCCGAGTAGTAGGGCCGGATCGGGGAGCCATCGGCGTACTCGAGCCAGTCGGCCCCCCGGGCCTGCTGCGCGCTCGTGGGGCACATGCCCCGCTCGGCGGGCGGCAGCCTGATGGTGGCGCAGTCCGCGGCCGCCGCCATCCTCCCGTAGAAGGAGGTGACCCCGGTGTGGGACAGGAAGAAGTCCCCGGTGAGCAGGTAGGAGCCGGTGCTGTAGAGCGCGATGGGCAGGGCGAACGCCGCGCACAGGGCAGCGGCCCGGCCGATGGCCCGCCGCCAGCCACCGCCGGCCACGAGCAGGTAGATCACCGCGGGCAGCGCCATGACCTCGCCGACCTGGGCCACGGTGGCCGAGGTGCCCAGCACGACGCCGGCGGCGACGGCGCGCCGCCAGCCGGGCTCGGGCGCCCAGAGCAGGATGGCCAGCCCGGCCACGATCAAGGCCTCGAACCAGACGTCCGGCATCACCATCTGCTCTATCTGCAGCTGGTAGGCGTCCAGCAGGACCGGCGCGATGGCCAGCGCCGCCAGCCAGCGGGACACGCCGCGCCGCAGCAGCAGCAGGTAGATGACCACGGCCATGGCCAGGCCCAAAAGGTGCTGAACGGCGGCGACGGCGTTGAAGTTGGCCACCAGCAGGATCGCCCGCAGCGGGCCCTTGTACCCGACGGGATCCATGCCCTCGGCGTTGTACAGGTACCTGGTCGTGTCGATGTAGAACAGCGCGGGACGGTAGGCGAGCAGGACGAGCACCCGGAGCACCAGGCCGGCGGCCAGCAGCACCGCGGCCAGCCAGTGCCGCCGCGCCACGGCGGCCCCGGCCGCCTGCCAGCGCGAAAGCCTCCCGCCGCGGGTCAGCCGGGTCGCCGCCCGGCCGTCCACGCTCGCGGGCTTTACCTGGCTGCTCACCCGCGAAATCATAATCGCGCCGGAGCGGCCTGCCCGCCGGTGGAAAGCCAGAGCGCGAGGAACACCGTGACGATCGCCAGCCACCGGGTCATCCGGTTGCGGGGCACCAGCGTCAGCGTGGCCCAGGCGATCGCCGTGTACCACGCGAAGACCCAGGGGGCGACCAGGACCCAGGCGAAGGTCAGGGCGAACGGCGCCACGACCTCGCGCGGCTGGTCGGAGGAGATCCGCTGGTAGATGAACCAGGCGACCACGAACAAGGCGATCGGCCAGAGGCAGTTGATGACCGTGGTCATCGTGCTCGCGTGGACGCCCAGCGCCTCTCCGGCCATCTGGAAGAGCCGCCACGGCGACGGCATGATGACCCACTTCAGGCCGCTGAAGGTCGACTTCATCGCGTTGAGCCCGTAGAAGCTGTACTCCACGAGGGCCGTGGCCAGGGCGATCACGGCCATCCGGGTGACCCGCAGCCACTCGCGGCGCCGCAGCAGCGGCCAGGCCAGCCCGATCGCCACCAGCGCCACGCTGACTTTGACCCCGAAGGCCAGGCCCAGCAGCACGCCGACGAGCGCGTCGCCCCAGACGCCGTAGACCCGGCGCGCCACCTGGATCGAGCACAGCGCCGCCGCGGCCACGAACGTGTCGAGCTGGCCGCCGCTGACGAGCTGCTGCAGCAGGACCACGTTGGCCGTCCAGAACAGGGTGGCCCGCACCGGATCGTCCGAGGTCTTGAGGAGCAGGAACCCGACCCCGATGAACACGGCGCCGTTGAGGATCATCAGGACCCAGATCGTGGTGGCGACGCTGTGGCCGCCGATCAAGGCCGCGAACCACTGGATCAGGGTGGCGATGGGCCCGTAGACGGTCACCTGGTTCTTCCACACCGCGCCGATGACATGGACGTACGGCGAGTGCGCGCCGAGCGCGGCGATCGGGCTGGTGACATACGGATTACCGCCCAGCGCCGCGATGCGGCCGTAGGCCGCGTAGCTCGCGGTATCCGATGAGCCGACCGGGGTGAGGAAGACCATGACCGCGACGACGCCCGCGCTGGCCAGCAGCAGCCGGCGCGGGTCCGGGCGCCATCCCTGGCTGTGCGCCCACAGCAGCCCGGCCAGGCCCAGGCAGGCCAGGACGTCTCCGGTGTAGAGCATCGCGGTCGCGAGGACATTGTTATCGCTCAGCGACGGCAGCAAGTACGACAGCGGGAGCCTGATCGGCAGCGTCATGGTATTCGGCGCCGTCGCCCCGACGAGCATTCCCAGCAGCAGGCCGACCCCGGATACCGACAGCGCGACCTTGGGATCCGACAGCTTGCTCCAGGCCAGCTTGCGGATCACCGTGCTCATGACCCACTCGATCGGGCCGTGCCCCTCGGCGGGGGCGTACACCCGGGACCCGCCGACCGGTAGGGCTGATCCGGGCGGGTCGCCCGAGTGGGTGGAAACCCGTGTCACCTAGGCCATGCCTCCATAAGCGAACCTGCGCGGTCACTGTCGGCGCAGGGTGTCGCCGCGCTGCCCGGGCCCGGGAGCCCGGATGCCTTCATTTACTTCTTAGCTGGCCCTGCTGGCACGTCTTCGCCCAGCTTAAGGGGCCGCCGGAGAGCTCCACGCCACAATTAACCAATCATGCCCAGCAGCCACGCCCCGAACCAAGCAACCGACTTCGGGCTGGAGACCATCGAGATCCTGCTTCAGGTCATGGAGAATGAGCGCGACAAGTTCGTCGTGATCCTCGCGGGCTACCAGGAGCGGATGGATACCTTTTTCCACGCCAACCCCGGCATGAGATCCCGCGTGGCGCACCATCTCGACTTCGCCGACTACGAGCTGGACGGGCGCCGCTGGAACCGGGATGATCTCATGCGCCTGGAGCCCGAGGACATCCTCACCAGCCAGGCCCTCTCGGCGCCGGCCGCCGGCTCATAGGCGGACCCTGGCCCGGTGCGCCTCAGCGGGCCAGATCGCCGCGGAACACGGGAAGGTAGCAGTCGAACGCCGCCGAGGCGGTGTCGCGGCCGCACCGCTGGGCCATCATGGTCGCGAACCGGCCGGCCGGGTGGGTGGGCTCGCGAACCCGGTCCCGGGTGATGACCACGAAGCCGCTGGGCGCCACGACGTCACCGGGCAGGGCGGTGGTCTCGTCGCAGACCATCATGGCGGCCACCGACAGTCCCATGGCGAGCACGTCGGCGCGCAGGTCGTCGCCTTCCAGTCCGGGGTTCAGGCAGACGGTGTCGGGGAACGACACGATCGCGGCCGCTTCGCTGAAGTTCTCCTCGTCCTGCTCGTCCCAGAGCTGCGGGCAGCCGTCGGTTACCCGGATGCCGATCTGCAGCGCCACGCCGTACAGTCGTGCGAGCGGCGTGGGCAGGCTGAGCACGCCTTCGTCGCGTTGCTGGATGGCTGCCATCGGGGGGCTGTCCTTGCCTGCGGAGCACGGGGTACACGATGTTGACGTTTCAACGGGCGCGTGATGTTGACGTTTCAGGTGGGGCAGTGGTTGACCTGCAGTGACGGGTACCCGGCCGGGAGCACGATTCGTGATCTTCTAACCTGCCCAGATTATCCAATGATCACGGTGAACGCCCTGCCCGTACTAGCTGGGTAGGCTTAGGAAGTAAACGCCAGCTTTATCACCTTCGAGGAGGCACTGATGCAAGAGCCTGCGGATTCGGGTGAGGTCGCCGAGCGGATTGCGCGCCACGCGGAACGCCCCGGATTTCGGATCTCGGAACTGCGGATGAGTCCCGCGCAGCGGGTTCCCTGGCATTACCACACCAGCGTCCAGGACACCTTCTACGTCCTGGACGGCAGCGTGCGGATCACCTTGCGCGATCCTGATGAGCAGATCGATCTCCAGCCGGGCGAGAGCTGGGGTCCGGTCAGCCCCGGGCGCCCGCATCTGGTGACGAACAGCGGGAGCGGGAGTGCCACGTTCCTGGTGCTTCAGGGTATGGGCAGCTACGACTCGATACCTGCTACCTAGCGGTAACGATCTTCCCGGTGACCGAGGAGCTGCCGCTGCGGCCGGTGCAGCGGCGACCACCAGGTCTCCTGACAGCCCGGGGCGTTGCACCTGACCTTGACGTGACCGTCGCGTGCGGCCCGGGCGGCGGGACAGTCGCACGGTTCCCAGGTGATGGTGACCGTGCCCGGCCGCCACGGATGGTGCAGGCGGCACTCGCCGGGCCAGGTCGCAACGGCCATCCAGCCAGTAGAACATGTTTTCGAGCCAGTTAGGGAGCCTTGATGTCCATCGTCCGCCACGGTGACCGCCCGGTTCTGGTACGCGGGCCCGGGTCGCCGACGCTGCAGCGCCTGGTTGACCGGGCCAGCGGCTCGGATGCAGTGACCGTCCTCATCAACAACTTCACCAGCGGTGAAGCAGTCCGCGAGCACACCCACGAGGTCGAAGAGGTCCTGCTGGTCACCGCCGGCGAATGCACCGTGACCGTCGATGGCCGGCCGGAAACCGCGCGGGCCGGCGACGCGGTGATCGTCAAACCCGGGGTCAGGCACGCCATCAGCCACCAGTCTGACCAGCCATGCCAGGTGGTCGCCGTCCTTGCCTCTGCCGACGCGCAGATCGGCGGGACGAAGTAACCCGGCGAGCAGCCGGTGCCCGATCCGACACGCAACGGTCATGATGACGTTGTGACAGGTCGGCAGGAGCTGGCCGCGGCAGGTAAGGAGTGATCCGGTGAACGGCACGGGCCTGATCCGCCGACCCAGCAGCAGGCTGGCCGAAGGCATCGTCACCCACATCAGCCGTACCCCGGTCGACGTGGCCCTGGCCCTGATGCAGCATGCGGCCTACGCCGAAGCGCTGGCGGCCTCCGGCTGGATGATCCAGCAGGCGCCAATCGCCGACGACTGCCCGGACTCGGTCTTCATCGAGGACGCCGTCGTGATCTGCGAGGACCTGGCGGTGCTGACCCGCCCGGGCGCGCCGGCCCGCCGGGCGGAGGTCGCCGGGGTCGCGCAGGCCGTCCGGTCGCTGGGCCTGCGCACGGTGTGCATCGAGGAGCCCGGGACGCTCGACGGGGGTGATGTGCTGCAGGTCGGCACCACGGTCTACGTCGGCCGCGGCGGGCGGACCAACGGTGCGGGCATCCGCCAGTTGCGCACGCTGCTGGCTGCGCTGGGCCGCACGGTGATCGCCGTCCCGCTGGAGAACGTGCTGCACCTGAAGTCGGCGGTGACCGCGCTGCCCGACGGCACGTTCCTGCTGCGGCCCGGCCTGGTGCCGGCCGGGCTGTTCCCGGCGGTGCGCACGGTCGGTGAGGAGGGCGGCAGTCACGTCGTGCCGCTCGGCGGCGACCGCGTGCTGATCTCCGCGTCCGCGCCGCGCACCGCCGAACTCCTTGAGGACCTGGGCTTCACGCCGGTCGTCGTGGACATCAGCGAGTTCGAGAAACTCGAAGGCTGTGTCACCTGCCTGAGCGTCCTGCTGCCCGAGCGGTACCGGCTCGGCTTATCCCAGCTGCTGGAGTCCCGGGGGAAACGCGTGCAGCCGCTGAGGGCCTTCATCGGTCACCTGGAGCAGTTCCCCGGTCTGGACGCCGGCGCGGCCGTCGCGGGTGACGACGTTGGGCTGCACGACCAGGGTCATGCCGGCCGTCAGGGTGAAGTCGGGCTCGGTGGCCGGCCGGCCCGGCGCCGGCACCACCGGCGGGAGATAGCCGCCCCCGAAACCGTGCACCAGGTCGTCGGTTCCGGTGAAGCCTGCCTCCTCGATGAGGGCGGCCGCGGCGGCAAGTTCCCGGGCGCGAGTGCCCGGGATCAGCTTCCGCGCGACCGCGTCGAACGCGGCGGCCGCGACAGCATGGAGTTCGGCGTACAAGGCCGTGGGCGGTGCGCCAACCGTGAACGTGCGGAGCACTTGGCCGGCGTACTCCGGCGCGGCCGCTGCACTGATCTCGCAGGTCGCGACGTCGCGACGGGAGATCACGTGCCCGGTCGGCCACTGGGCCGGCACGCTCAGGCCAGGCTCGTCCATGGCGGTGATGCCCAGGTAGTGGATGTGGTGCAGCCCGCCCTGCGCGACATATGCGTGCTCCGCCCGGGCTAGGGCTTCATGATCAGTGGCCCCGGGGCGCAAGGCCTGCGCGAGGGCCGCGATGGCCGCATCGCTGAGATCCGCTCCGCGCCGCAGCGCCGCCACCTCCTCGGCGGACTTCACCAGGCGCAGCCCGGTACAAGCGGCGTTGAGGTCGACCACGTCCGGCACCTGCTCAGCCAGCAGCCGGTACTGGCCGAAGGGCAACCCTCCCACCAGCCCGATCCGGCCGGGCAGCCGTCCTCGGGCCGCGATCAGGGCGAGCGCCGTCGCGACCACGCGCGAGCCGGCCCATTCAACCCGGACCCGGGAAAGACGACGAGCCTGTGGGACATGGTTGAAGAACGCCACCAGGAGCACGTCGTCGTTCTCGTCCATCCCCGCGACCAGCAGTGCTTCCCGGGTGACCGGCCACCCGGTCAGCCACGAGACCGCGCTGCCCGACCGGTTCGCCCCGTATACCAGCGCGTGCGACACCCCGCCGCGTTCCAGCACCGCACCGAATGCCGCACGGCGCCGCCGCATCTCAGCATCGGAAAACAGCGTCATCACGCTCTCGTTGGCGGGATCAGGACTCCCGGGTTCATGATGGCGGCGGGGTCCAGCTCCGCCTTCGCGCCGCGCAGCGCGTCGGTGAACAGCGGCGGCACCTCCCGCAGATACCAGCGGCGATGGTCGCGCCCGACCGCGTGATGATGGGTGATCGTGCCGCCGAGCGCGATGATCGCCTCCGACGCCGCGAGCTTGATCTCATCCCACTGCTCAAGCTCGGCGCCGGGACGGCCGGGTGCGTACACCGAGTAGTACGGTGCCGGGCCGTCGGGATACACGTAAGCGAACCGGCACGAGACCACGCCCGCGCCGCACGTGCGGTCCATGGCCTGCCGTACCGCAGCCAGGACCCCCTGGTGGAACTCCGCGAACCGGTCCCAGGTAATCGCGGTCTCGAAGGTCTCGGCCACCAGGCCGAGCCGCACGACCGCGTCACGCAGGTGCGGTCCGCGCAGGAACGCCGCCCGCCAGACCGCGCCCGGGTCGCTGTCCTGCTTCTCGGCCACCTCGCCGCGGTGGCCGGCACAGATCTCCAGCGCCCGGGCCAGCCACGGCCCGAGCTCATGATCACCGGACTCGAAGCCCAGCACGAGAATCGCGCGCGACCCGTCGCCGCTTCCCGATACCAGCGCCTCCTCGTGGCCAAGCAGGCGGCAGTTGGCCGGGTGAAGCCCGGACTGCGCCAGCTCCCGGGCCGCTGCCACGGCATCGGCGAAGTCGGCGAAGGACACAGAGGCGCCGGCCCGGAACCGCGGCCGCGGCTGAAGGCGCATCCACGCCTCGGTGATCACGCCCAGCGTGCCCTCCGACCCGCAGAACAGCCGCTCCACCGAGGGGCCTGCGCCCGAGCCCGGCAGCCGCCGGGTCTGCACCACCCCGCGGGGCGTCACCACCCGGAGGGCCTCGACGAACTCGTCGATATGAGTGTGCAGGGTGGCGAAATGGCCGCCCGAGCGCGTGGCGATCCACCCGCCCAGCGTGGACCATTCAAAAGACTGCGGGAAATGGCGCAACGTCAGGCCGTGCGGCTTCAGCTGTTCCTCCAGCGCCGGGCCCAGCGTGCCGGCCGCGATCCGCGCCGCGCGCGAGGCCGGGTCGATCTCCAGCACCCCCTGAAGGTGGCGAAGGTCGACGCTGACCGTGCCGCGGTAGCCCTCGCCCACGTCGGGCTCGACCCCGCCGACCACGCTGGAGCCCCCGCCGAACGGGATCGCCGCGGCGCTGGCGTCGCTGCACCACTCCAGGACCGATACCAGCTCATCCTCACCGCGCGGGAACGCCACCACGTCGGGCGCGCAGGCGTAATCACGGCGAAACGCGCGCACCAGGTCGCGGAACGACCGCCCGTAGGTGTGCGCCGCCCGCTCGTAGGGTTCGGTGCTGAACGCCACCCCCAGCGACGCCGGCGGCGCCAGCCGCGGCGCGCGCAGCTCCAGCTCATCGGGTCGCGGGGGTTCCAGGATGCGCGTGGCATCGATCTCCCAGCGCCCGGCCAGCGTCGCGGCGAGCTGCTCGATCTCGCTCGCCGTGAGCCCCTCGCCCTCCAGGCCCCAACCCCAGATCTTGCGCCGCGTCATGGGGCCATTGTCGCCGCAGGCTGTGTCATCGCGGCCAGGAGATCACCCTCGACCGCGGCCAGGCTGCTCAGCCCGAACACCAGGACGCCCGTTATCGGCGCCAGGACCTCCTGCACGACGTCCCCGAAGGCGTCCTCGATACGGCCCAGGCGCGTTCCCTGGACCACGGACGTTCCGACGGTAACATCGGGGAACCAGAGGCCGGGACGCTCGCTGAGCACGTCGGCCGCGTCCTCGAAGACGGGCAGGTGCGGGCGGGTGCCTGCTTCGGCCGGGAGTATGCCGGCCAGCGCCGCGACCCGGCGCAAGCCTTCCCGCTGAACATCTGCTTCCTCCTGCGACCAGCGACCTTCGCCGCCGACCTCGACCAGGGCCGCGGGAATACCGGCGAGAGCGGCGGTGCGGACGGTGGATCCCGCCAGGCGGCTCACGATCAGCCGTGCGACGTCGAAGCATTCCGCCATCGCGCGTGACCGCTCACTGACGACGTCGTCCGGTCCCAGACTGACGCTCGTGAACGGATCAAGCGTCTCGGGAAGGTCGCCGCAATGGCAGTCGACGTAGTAGTCGGCCCGGGCCAGCAGGTTCTCCCAGAGCCAGGCGGCCAGTCGCGCGGTCGGGCCGCCTTGCGGGTCTCCGGGGAAGGACCTGTTGAGGTTCTGACCGTCGATGGGGTTGATGAAGGCCGACCGCTGCTGGAAGGCGGCCGGGCTGGACTGCAGGCACGCCACGATGGTTCCCCGCATCTGCGCGGGATCAAGACCGCGGACGAACTGCCGGACCGCCACGATCGGCACGTATTCTCCGCCGTGGATTCCTGCCGTGATGGCCAGTACCGGGCCGGGCGCGCTGCCGTGCGTGATGACCACCGGCAGCGAGACGGTGGTCGTTCCGAGATTGGCCGGGCAGTAGCCGCGGACTTGCGATCCCGCCCGGGCTTGGAGATCACCGAGCGCGTAGGAAGAGACGTTGTTCACAGCAGCTCCGAGTAGGTTGTACGGTCCGGGGGAAAGCCCGCGACGGCCCGTGGTGAGTCCAAAAAGCGCGCGGGATCCATGAAGCTGATATCCGTGGCGGTCGTTCCTTCGCAGATCAGGTCGGCGGCGACCGCCCCGAGCGAAGACGCCATCTTGAACCCGTGACCAGAAAAGCCGACGGCGACCACGACTCCATCCATGCCCGGCAGGCCGCCGAGTAGCCCCGTCTCGTCGGCCGTGTACCCGTCAGCGCACACCACGGCCTTGACCGGCTCGGGAACCAGGTCAGGAAGAAACGTGCCCACCCAGGACCGCACCGTGTCGAGGTGGCGGGGGTCCCAGGTGAGCGGGCGCGCGGTCGAGGCGACCTCGTCGAGATAGATGCTGGCCGCCACCTTCACGGTCCATCCGTCAGTACTGGGGAAGCCGTAGAACTGGGCATCGCGTGAGCTGCGGATGAAGACGCGCTGCGGCCGGCTCCGGTACCGGACCGGGTCCGCGATGGGAAACCAGGTAAGGACCTGAGGGAGCACGGCCAGGTGCGTTCCCAGCGCGGCGCACACCGGCCCGGCGCCGGTTCCGGTGGTTATCAGCACCCGCGAGGCGCGGACCTGTTCCTGATCGGTCCGGACCAGCCACCGGCCGCGATCATGCTCGAGAGCTGTGACCTTCCTGTTGCCCAGGAACGAAGCCCCGCGGCGCTGGGCCAGCTGGACGGCCGAGAACACGGCGCGCTCGCTGAGCAGGTAACCGCCCTCGGGATCGAAGAGCGCGACGTCACCGTCGCGGATCAGGTGCTGGGGCAGGCGCTGTCGGGCCTGCTCGCCCGCCGCGACCTCGAACGCCAGGCCCTGCTCCCGGCCAGCTCGCAGCAACGCAGCATGATGGGGGTGGTCGTGGTCCATGATGGTCACCACGCCGGTGGCATGAAGCAGGGCCGTCCCGCCATCCGCTTCCAGCTCGCGCCACAGGTCACGGGCGCGCTGCAGCAGGGGCGTGTAATGCCCGCCCTCGGCGTACACCATGCGGAAGACCCGGGATTCACCCGCGTACGCGGAGAACGGCCCCGGGATCGTAAACCGGTCGATGCCGATGACGCGCCACCCGCGCATGGCCAGCTGCCAGCTCGCCATGCTGCCGACCGAGCCAGCCCCGATGACCACGACATCGGTCTCAACGACAGTCACTGCGTGTCCCGTCCGTCTCCCGTGGGCGATACCATGACCACGGTCGTGCTTGCGCCCCTCACCAGGCTCACTGGCGAGCACGATCCGCACCGCCAGGGCGCCTCACCACAGGAGCGCCATGGCTACCACCATCCTCGCAGCGACCGCATCGTCGTGGGCCGTGCTGATGGGCATCGCGCCGGTACTGCAGATCCGCCGCATGCTCCGCGAGCAGTCCTCGCGCCAGGTATCCGTGGGCTATTTCATGATCTTGCTCATCGGATTCCTGCTGTGGATCGCCTACGGAGCGACGGCCGGGATCCTGGCCCTGGTCATCCCCAACGCCGTCGCCCTGCTCGTCGGATCGACCGTGGTCATCGTGGCTGTCCGGCTGCGCCGACGATCCCCGCCCGGGCAAGCCCCTAGGCTGCGGGAGCATGGGCGGTGGTGGCCGTGGCTGACCCCGACGAGGGCGTGGCGGCTGACGGGACGATTCGGACGGGCGCGCGCCGTGACCGGGTGCCGGCGGCCTATGAGCCCGTCCTGGCTGACGCGGTCGCCTTGGCCGGCGGGTCCGGGGCATCGCTGTATGTCTACGGATCGGTCGCTACCGGCACCGCACGTCCCGGATCCTCCGACGTCGACCTGCTGTCGATCGGGCTCGCGGACGCGGTCATGGTCGGGCAGCGCCTGTCTGCGCGGTACGCCGACAGATGCCGGGGGGTGGAAATCGCTGCGGCCATGGCTGCAGACCTGGCCGGGGACACCGACGCGGCGTACGGCTACCGGGCGTTCCTTCGCCACTACTGTGTCCACCTCACGGGCCCGGATCCATCCGCCGCGCTGCCGGCATTTCCCGCGGACGCCCGGGCTGCTCGCGGTTTCAACGGCGACCTCGGCCAGCATCTTCGGCAGTGGCGGCAAGCGCTGGAGTCCGGGGCGGCGGCCGCGGACCTGCTCGGTGTCCAGGCCGCCCGTAAGACGCTCCTGGCCGTCGCCGGGCTGGTCAGCGTCCGCGACCACACCTGGACGACCAGCCGGTCACGTGCCGTCCGGCGCTGGAGTGAGCTCGAGCCCGGCCTCGCCGCCCACCTGGGCCAGCTGCGCTCCTGGGCCGAGAGAGAGCGCTATCCCTCACCCGGGGAAGTCGAGCGCGCGCTCTCCGGTGACGGGATCGTCGGCACGATCGTGGAGCGCTTCGACAGCCTGATCGGGCTCTGGTAGGGATGGGGCATGTCCGCTGACGCCCACCACCGACGATGGAGGACACTTGACTACTCCCCGTCCTGAAGGACGGGGATTCCGGCCCTCGCGAGCCGGGGTTCCTGTTTCACGGCCGATTGCACCGGAGGGGTCTCCGGGTGTCTGACATCAGCTCCGCAGGCATCGTCCGGGTTGTCCCGGGCTGCGGCAAGACCTGCCGCAAGGATGTTCTTGGCCGCGTTGAGGTCCCGGTCGTGGCGGGTGCGGCAGGACGGGCATTGCCACGCCCGGGCCTTCAGGGGAAGCTCGGCGAGCACGAACCCGCAGGCCGAGCACATCTTGGTGCTGGGATGCCAGCGGTCAATGACGATCAGGCGGCGGCCGGCCCGCTGGCACTTGTAGGCCAGCTGGCGGCGGAACTCGCCCCACCCGCAGTCGCTGATCGCCCGGGCCAGGCGCCGGTTGCGGACCATGTTCTTTACGGCGAGGTCCTCGATCGCGATCAGGTCGTGGCCGCGGACCAGGCCGGTGGTGGTCTTGTGCAGGAAGTCGCGGCGGGCGTCGCGGACCTTGCGGTGCGCCCGGGCTACCTTGGCCTTCGCTTTGGCGCGGTTGGCCGAGCCGCGCTGGCAGCGGGCCAGCCGCCGCTGGTAGCGGGCCAGGCTGCGGGCCCGCCGTTGCAGGTGCCGGGGGTTGGCGATCCTCTGGCCGTCCGAGATCACCGCGAAGCTGGTCACACCCAGGTCGACACCGGCTGCCCGCCCGGTTCCCGGCAGGGGCGCCGGAGCGCTCGCGTCGACCGCGAATGTCACATACCAGCGCCCGTCGGGCTCTTTGGAGACGAACACGGTCGAAGGGTCCAGCCCGGCCACGTCGACGCCCGGCCACGACCACACGAACGCCAGCGGGCCCGGGGTCTTCGCCAGGCGCAGCTGGCCGCCGCGCAAGGTGAACGCCGACCTGGTGTACTCGGCCGCCTGCCGGCCGCGGCGGGACTTGAACCGCGGATACCGGGCCCTATGAGCGAAAAACGCGGCGAACGCCCGCTGCTGGTGGCGCAGGGCCTGCTGCAGCGGGACACAGGACACCTGGTTCAGCCAGGCCCGCTGCGGGTCTTGCTTGAGCGCCGTCAGCGCCGCCGATGCCTGGCCATACGACGTCCCCTGGCGCTGCGTGACATACCGCTGCTGCCGTGCCGCCAGGACACAGTTCCATACCACGCGTGTGCAGCCGAAGGTGCGGTTCAGCACCGCCTGCTGCGCCTCGTCGGGGTAGGCCCGGCACCGGTACGCCGTCCTCACCCTGGCAGCCTGCCAGGCCGTGCCGACAAAACCCTGCCCCCCCGCAGGGCACCGCATTCCTCCCCGGCATCAAGGCCAGGGTTTCCTGTGGAGGACACATGACCGCGAGCGAAGCGATCCGTGCTCTGTGCGCGGCGTGGGAACGGGGCGACCCCGACGCCCTGGCCGAGTTGTTCAGCGAGGACGGGGTTTACGAAGATCCGCTGATGGACGGCCCGTTGCTGGGCAGAGAGCAAATCCGCGAGGGCAGCCGGCCCGCGATGGCGGCCATCAATGACTGCCGGGTGGAGATCCGCCACCTGGTGGCGGACGGCGCAGTGGCCATGGCCGAGGGCTACTTCGCCTCCCGGCTCGCGGACGGCAGCGGGCGCCTTGACTTTCCCTTCGCCATCACCGCGGAGATGAAAGGCGACCTCGTCTCGCGGATCGGCGAGTTCTACGACACGCGCTTCCTGGTGTCCTGACAGCAAAATCGGCTGAATACATCAGGCGCCGGCGGGTAGCTGGGAGCCGTGGCTAGAGCGAGAAGTGTCGCGGGATACGCCATCCCCAGCATCATCGTGTTCTTCTTCTGGGTGGTCGTGGTAATCCTGGCCATCATCCTGCTTGCCTTCATCGTGCACTGGGCCGGCGGCGGAGCACTCGACCTGAGGCTCGGGCACTTCGTCCTGAACGTCGGCTTCAACTGATCAGGACCGCTCCGCCGATGGCCGCTGCCGTCCTCAGGGCTCATCGGCGAAATCCCAGGCCCGCAGGTCACCTGGTTCGAGGCGGATGAGGAGATCGTCGCTGGCTCTCTGCGCGTAGGCGGCTCCGGCCTGGCGGCCAAGGTAGCGGGACGCGATCCGCTGCACCGCGTCATCCACTCCCGCGGTGACCAGCTGGGCGCGGCCGCGGAGTTCGACTCCGCGGTAGGGAGGAGAGTGCTCGCAGACCACGATGCTTGCCCTTGGATCCCGCCGTAGATGCGCCGCCTTAACGTCCCGGCTGCCGGTAACCACCTGGAAACCGCCGTCGCGCCATTCATGCCAGACGGGAGACAGGAGCACGGTGCCGTTCTGCCGGTACGTGGCGAGGACCGCCAGCAAACGAAGTCCGACCAGATCTCCGAGATCGTCCACGGTGAGGTTCCTGCGCATATGGGCAGGCTAACCGGGCAGCCGGAGCTCCAGGGCCAGTGAACCCGGCTGGGCCGCGCTTATCATGAAAGGGCCAGCCGGGACGGGCGCGATCGCCGGACCAAGCCCGTCAGGTGTGGTGAGCTGTGCCGACCGGGAGGGGCCCCGTGGCGATGGAACCGCAGGATCCGGGCGCGGGGTGGGCGGCCGGCGGCGGCCACCTGCGAGCCTCAGACGCGGACCGCGAGCAAGTGGTCGATGCCCTGAAGGCCGCCTTCGTGCAGGGCCGGCTGAGCAAGAGCGAGCTGGTCAGGCGGGCCGGCCACGCGCTTGAATCGAAGACCTACGCCGAGCTGGCCGCCACCACCGCGGGCATCCCGGCCAGGCGAGCGGCCCCTGCGCCGCGCCAGCCCGCCGCGCCAGCGCGCGCCAGACCGGTCAACTGGAAGGTCATCGCCTGGGTCGTGAGCGTGATCATCCTGGCGCCCGCGCTGGGCGTCGCCTTCTTCGCCACCTACTACGGCAGCTTCTTCATCCTGCTCTTGTTCGGTTTCGGCGCGGCGACCGTGCTCGGCACGCCGCCACCGCCGGGAGTTGGCCGCCACAACGCGTCGTGAGCAGCCGCAGCAGAGCGGCTGGCCAACTCATGCCCGGGGAGAACTTCGGGCACCGCCCGTCGGAGCGCCGGCCGCCCGGACGACGATGAGGATGTGAGGCACCCGCAGGTACAGCCCGACCCGGCGTTCGGGCTGCTGGAGCTGTACGACGACGCACTGCCGCACGTCTACGGCTACTTGCTGGCCCGCTGCGGTGACACCGGCCTGGCCGAGGACCTCACGGCCGAGTCGTTCCTGGCCGCCGTGCACGCCGTCCGCAAGCCGGGCGCACCCGATCCGTCGATCCCGTGGCTGATCGGGGTGGCCCGGCACAAGCTCGCCGACCACTGGCGGCGGATCGAGCGGGAGCAGCGCGGGCTGCGCCTGCTGGACAGTGAGCCGGCCCGCATCGACGACCCATGGGAGACGGTCGTCGACCGGATCCGCGCCCGCGAAGTGCTCGACCGGCTCGGCGCGCACCACCGGGCCGCGCTCACGCTGCGTTACCTCGACGGGCTGCCGGTGCCCGAGGTGGCCCGGCACCTGGACCGCACCCTGCACGCCACCGAGGCGCTCCTGGTGCGGGCCCGGGCCGCGTTCCGCCGGATCTACGAGGCGCAGGAGGGCTCGCGATGACGGATCCGTTCGAGGCCCTGCGCGAGCCGGTCACGCCCGTCGATCCCGACCCCGAGTTCGCCGGGCGGCTGCGGATGCGGCTGACCCGGGAGGTCTTCGCACATCCAGGAGGAACCATGTCCCAGCAGACGGTCACGACCCGAGTCGAGCGCGAGCCTGCCTGGCCTCCGACGCTGACCCCTTACATCGTCGTGTCCGACGCCCGGCGCGCCATGGACTGGTACGTCGAGGTGTTCGGCGCGCAGCGCCGCGGCGAGCCCCACGTCAACGCGGACGGCACGATCGGCCACGCCGAGGTCGGCCTCGGCGATGCGGTGCTGATGTTCGCCGAAGCTTCCGACCTCTGGCCCGACGTGCCCGTGCGCGCGCCCGGCTCCCCCGCGACGTTCAGCCACACCCTCCACCTGGAGGTCGATGACGTCGACGCGAGTACCGAGCGGGCCCGGCGCAACGGCGCCTCGGTGGAACGGGAGCCGGCCGACCAGCCCTACGGTCGCAGCTCGGTGATCGTCGACCCGTTCGGGCACCGCTGGACGCTGCTCAGGCCGCCCCCGCGGGCCACCCGGCTGCGCCAGGGCGACGTCGCGAGCGTGACGATGGCGGCGCGGGACACGCGCCGGGCCAAGGAGTTTTACGAGGCCGTCCTGGGGGTGCCGTTCTCCCCCGGCCACCCCGGCGCGTGGCGTACCGAGGAGACCAGGCCGCCGCTGGGCATCTTGCCGTCGCAGGGCGCGGACCCCGAGGTGCAGCTGACCTACCGCGTCGATGACATCGCGGCCGCCGTCGAGCGGGTCCGGGCGGCCGGCGGCCGCGCGGACGAGCCCGGGCGCAGGCCGTTCGGGCTGCTCGCCGAGTGCGCCGACGACCAGGGCGCGACGTTCCGCCTCTGGCAGCCGGCCGACCGGCCGGAGCGCTAGACCGGAAGAGAAAACCCGGCCCACGAGGAGCCGGGTGGTCAGGCTGTCGATCCGCGCCGTGCAGTAAACCACCCGCTCCAGGCGGGCGTCCGGCCAGTCGGTGGGTGCGCGCCGCTTAGGGCCGCCTGGGTGACGATCTGGGCGATGCTCGATCGTCATCTCGGTGCAGATGTCGCCGTGGGGGCGACACTGGGACCGGAGGAGACCACGATGCGCTACGCACTGCTCATGCACTACCGGGAGCCGGCCGAGGGAGAGATCAGCGAAGAGGCGATCGCTGCGGCCAGGGAGGCCTTCGGCGCCTACGGCCGCGCGCTGGAGCAGGCCGGGGTGCTGCTGTCGGCCGACGTGCTGCAGCCGACCGCAGCCACCACGACCGTCACCCGCAGGGAAGGAATCCTGCGGGTGCAGGACGGGCCTTTCGCCGAGACGAAGGAGGCCCTGGCCGGGGTGTTCGTCCTGGACGTGCCCGATCTTGACGCGGCCATCGGCTGGGCCGAGAAGTGCCCCGGCGCCCAGTGGGGCGTGATCGAGGTGCGCCCGAGCGCGACCGCGCTCGTCAACGGCGGGTGGACGCGCTGACGTCCGGCCGCAGGCAACGGGCAGCCGGTCCCGGTCCGGACGCGACGGGCCCGGCGGCCCATGCCGCGGGCCTGGCGGCACGGGACAGTTACGGGCGGCTGCTCGCGCTCCTGTCCGCCTCGACGAGCGACATCACCTCCGCAGAAGACGCCCTCGCGGACGCCTTCGAGCGCGCCTTGCGTACGTGGCCCGCCCGTGGGGTGCCGGGCAACCCCGACGCGTGGCTGCTCACGGTGGCCCGCAACCGGCTGCGCGACCACTGGAAGTCCGCGCAGGCGCAGCGGACCTTCCCGCTCGGCGATGAGCTGACAGCAGTGGCGCATACCGACGACCTCGACGTCGAGGCGATCCCCGATCGGCGGCTTGAGCTGATGCTCGTGTGTGCGCATCCGGCGATCGAGCGTGCCGTGCACGCCCCTCTCATGCTCAACACGGTGCTGGGCTTCACCGCCGCGCAGATTGGCCGGGCCTTCGCGGTGCCGGCTCCGACGATGGCCACGCGCCTGGTCCGGGCGAAGAAACGCATCAAGGCCGCCCGCATCCCGTTCCGCATCCCCGACCGGAGTCACCTTCCGGCGCGGATGGCCACGGTCCTCGAAGCGGTCTACGGTGCCTATGTCATCGACTGGGCCACGACCGGGCCGCAGGCCCGGCAACTGCCCTCGGAGGCGCTGCACCTCGCTGAGGTACTCACCAGGCTCGTGCCCGGGGACCCGGAAGCCCACGGGCTCGCCGCTCTCGTCCAGCTTTCGGCGTCACGCGCCCCGGCCCGCCTTGACACCGGCGGACGCTTCGTCCCGCTGGCCGGCCAGGACCCGTCACGGTGGGACTCGCAGCTGATCGACCGGGCGCACGAACACCTGCGAGCGGCGCACGCGCGCGGGAAGCTGGGGCGCTTCCAGCTCGAGGGCGCGATCCAGGCGGTGCACTGCGCCCGGCGCCAGGCCGGCCAGACCGACTGGCCGACGCTGCTGACCTTGCACCGCTTGCTGCACGAGATCGCGCCGTCGCTCGGCAGCGGTGTCGCGCTCGCCGCCGCGACCGCCGAGGTCGAGGGCCCCGCCGCCGGCCTCGCCACGCTCGACGCCCTGCTCCAGGGCGCCGGTCAGCCTGCTCGCCGCTTCCAGCCGGCCCGAGCCACCCGCGCGCACCTGCTCGACCTGCTCGGGCGAAGCGAGGAAGCCGTAGCCGCCTACGACAGCGCGATCGATCTGACCCACGACACCGCCGAACGCCAGTACCTGCAACACCGCCGTGACCGTCACAGGACCAGCGGGCCGTCGGCGAGGTAGCGGGCGATCGGGCCGACCGCGGCGGCGCGGGAGGGCGGGTGGAACGCCAGGGCGCGGGTGGCGCCCAGCAGGTAGGCGACCTCGGGCGACTCGATGAACGACATGCCGCCCAGGGCCGCGGCGGCCAGCATGACGACGCGTTCGATGGCCCGTTCGGTCGCGAACCGCGCGTAGAGCGCCCGCGCGAGCAGGGCATCGTTGTCGCCGGCGGTCACGGCGACGCAGGCCACCTGTTCCAGAGCCGCGGCCACGGCCTCCAGGTCGATCGCCATGGCGGCGCGGTCCTCGTCGGAACCGCGGCCGCGCGCGATGGCACGCTCGGCGAGATTCGTGGCGGCGCCGAGGTAGGACGCGGAGACCAGCAGTTCGAACCAGACGAACCCGCGGGCCTGGATCGGATCCATCGCCTCGCCGTCCTGCGGGTAGAAGATCAGCGCCTCCGGGACGAACACCTCGGTCAGCGTGACCTGGTCGCTTTCCGCGGCGGCGAGCGCGGTGGTCCGCCAGAAGGGCGCGCGCTCGATGCCTGCTGAGTCGGCTGGGATCAGCACGACCGCCAGCCGGTCGGTCCCGGTGGCGGGGTCGGCGACGGCGACGCTGGCGCTCATCAGGTTCATCGACCAGGTGAGGCTGCACGGCTTCTTCACGCCGCTGACGATGATGCCGCCTTCGGCGAGCACGCCGCGCATGGTGGGCGTCAGAATGTGCTGGCCCGGCTTGCCCTCGGCGAAGCCGGAGCTGAGCAGCCATGAGTTCTCCGCGATGGCCATGAGCATCGCCCACTCGAACCCGTTGCCGGCCGCGGTCAGCTCAACCAGGGACGCAACGGAGAAGTGGTGCATGGTCGTGGCCACGGCCAGAGACGGCGACCGGCTGCCCACCGCGCGCTGGATGCGCACCGCGTCCAGCAAGGATGCTCCCTTGCCTTCATACTCGGCGGGTACCAGCAGGGCCGGCCCGCCCAGCTCGCGGAACTTCTGCAGCGCGCCGCAGCCCGGCTGCTCCAGCTCCAGCAGCGGAATCTCGCTGAGGTACTTGTCCAGCCCCGGTATATAGCGATCCAGCGTGTCTCGTTCGGTGCGCAGCAGGTTCATGACACGCTCCCGGCCGGGACCTCTATGCCGGATTCGGCGAGCTCGGCGCCGCCGACCAGCCCGCGTACGATCGAAACGACGTTATCGATCAGCGTCCGCGCCGCGATCGGCTCAAGCGCGTCGGCCAGGCTCGGGATGCCCATGTCGAGCCTCGCGCAGAACAGGACCTCGCTGCCCGGCCCAGCGTCGACGACCTGCCACGAGCCGTCGAAGACGGGTATGTCGCCGTCGAGCTGGCGGAATGTGATCGTCAGGGCGCCGGAGTCGAACGTGTCCTCCTCGGTCCAGCGCAGCAGGCCGGCCCGGAAGGTGACCTCCCAGGCGGACACGGTGACGTTCTCGGACACCTCGGTGACGGCGACCTTCTGGACGGCCTCACAGAGGACGGGATAGCGCTCGAAGTCGGCGAGTGCTGCGTACACGTCGCTCGCTGACTGGTTGGGCACGTGGAGCCGGAGGCGGACGGCGCGCATTTGATCTCCTTGAGATTGGTGGCTGTGGCGGAATGGTGGTCAGGCGGTGGCGGGCACCGTGTGAGAGACATGCTTGGCCGCCGCTGTCAGGGCGCGTCCGAGCCAGTCGAGGTCGGCTGCATCGAGGATCGCCGGCGGCGTCAGGCGCAGCACGTTGGCGGAGTTGAGCGAGTAGGACGGGATGACGTGCTCATCGAGCAGCCCGATCAGGAACTCGGCCGCTGCGTCAGGCGAGACGAAGTCGATCCCGATCAGCAGCCCCTCGCCGCGTACCTCGGTGACCAGGTGCGGGCAATGGGCCATGACGGCGCCGACGGCGAGGGCGCGGACCTGCGGGCCAAGTTCGCGTGTGCGCTGGATCAGGCCTTCGGACTTGATGGCACCGATGGTCGCGGTGACCGCGGCGGCCGCGAGCGGGTTGCCCGCGAACGTCGAGGAGTGCAGCAGCGGGTCGGCGTTCAGCGGCGCGAACAGCGCCGCGGACGCGACGACGCCGCCGACCGGCATCACGCCGCCGCCGAGGATCTTGCCGGTCAGCAGCATGTCCGGGGTGACGCCGGCCAGGTCAGCACCCCACCAGGCGCCAAGCCGGCCCATGCCGGACTGGATCTCATCGAGGATCATCACCGCGCCGGCCTCGGTGCACGCCTGCCGGACCTGCCGCAGGTAGCCATCGGGCGGCAGCCTGACGCCCCCCTCGGCCTGGACGGGCTCCAGCAGTACCACCGACTGAGCCGTCAGCGCGGCCCGCAGCGCGGCGAGATCGCCGAATGGCACGAAGTCCACCATCGGCAGCAGCGGGCCGAACGGGTCGCGGTATTGCGCCCGCCCGGTCACCGACAGCGCACCGAGCGTCTTGCCGTGGAATCCGCCGTGCATGGCGATCACGTGGCGCTGGCCGGCCAGGCGGGCCAGCTTCAGCCCGAGCTCGGTGGCCTCGGCTCCCGAGTTCGTCAGGAAGACGTAGTCCAGCCCGGACGGCGCGATGCCGGCCAGATCCGCGGCCGCCTGGGCCAGCTCGGGGTTGAGGAACAGCCTCGTGGCCAGGGGGTTACGCTCCAGCTGCGCGCGGACTGCGCCGACGACAGCCGGGTGGCAGTGGCCGAGCAGGAAGACCCCGAAACCCCCGCAGTCAAGGTAGGTGTGCCCGTCGCTGCCCCGCACCTTCGACCCGGCCGCGCTCACCTCGACGGGCGCCGCGATCAGCCGGGCCAGGCTGGCCAGCGAGGAGTTCACGTGCTTCGCGTAGCGATCGAGCACCAGATCCCGGCTGGCTGGCGCGGTCATCTCAGGCCGCCCTTTCCGCCTCGCGCCGGACGTAGCCCTTCTGCGCCGCCCAGTACTTCACGCTGTTACGCAGCGATTCGCGCTGGTCGGGCAGCGGCCGCATGCCGAGCGCCACGAGCTGGTCCAGGCTGCTGGGCTTGGTGTCACCGGATCGCAGATAGATCGTGAAGAACTCCAGCATCCGCACGACATTCCGGCGGATCCTGGCCGGCAGCGCATCCAGGAAGACCGGGCCGATGAGCCGGTCGAACATGTCCGGCGGCACGAACCGTGGCGTGTCGATGCTCACCCCCAGGACGCGCGCGGCCTCGATGACGACCGCGACACCCTCGTCGAGGCGGAGCGCCCGGTCGCCGGCGCTGACCCAGAATTCGCCCTCGCTCACCCGGTTCTCGACCACGCAGGCGATAGCGTCGGCGACGACGTCGGCCGGGACGAAATCGACCGGCCAGCCCGGGTCGAACGGGATCATCGGCACCATGCCCGCGAACAGGCCGGCCACGACCTGGTGCAGGCCCTGGAACGCGCCTATCTCGCCCGTGACCGAGTCACCGATGACAATCGACGGCCGAAGGATGACGTGCGGCACGCCCCGGGACCCCAGGAGCTCTTCGGCGGCCGCCTTGGACGAGGCGTAGCCGACGGCGGTCCGGCCGCGGTCACCGTCCACCGTCGTGCGCACAAACGCGGTGGAGACGTGGTAGAGCACGGCGTTCGCCGCAACCGCGAAGGCGGCCACGTGCCCCGTACCCGCGATGTTTGTCGCTTCGAGGCTGCCGTCACTGCGGTTGAAGTCCGTGATCGCCGCACAGTGGATGACCGCGTCGACCTTGGCCGCCAGCTCCGCGTAGGCCTGCTCGGCCAGCCCGAGCATCGGCTCGGCGATGTCACCCGGCACTGCGGTCACATGGGGACCGGAGACCGGGGAACGGTGCACCAGGCACACGACGTCGAGATCATCCAGCCGTTGCAGCAGAGCGCGCCCGACCACACCTGACGCGCCGGTCAGCAGAACGGTGCGCCGCGGCGCGCCTGGTGCCCGCCCGACGATGCGCGGCCCGGTTTCGTTGACAACCGACATGGCGTCTCCAGATCAGGACGTGGGCTGGCATGTTCTTCCAGCTGAGCGGCTCGTTTGCCTATCCAGAGCCACGCGGGCGCGCGTAGATACACAACGGCATGCGTCAGAATCTTGGCGGTCGTACCTCCCGGATCCCGCTGCTACCGCCGCAGACGGCCAGCGCGGCGTCGCTGCTGTCAGTTGGCGGCTCCCAGGGCGGCGCCGATGGTGACGATGATGGCGCCCCCGACCGTTATGGAAATAAACGAGCGGAGGAAGCCGGTGCCGAAGAATCTCCGGCGGATACAGGCGAGCGCCACCAGCTCGAACGCCATCGCCGCGAGCGCGACCAGCACCGCGGCGTGGTACTGGGGGATGAGGAACGGCAGCGTGTGCAGGACGCCGCCGAGGAACGTGCCGAGGCCGGTGATCGCGCCGCGCGAGTAAGGGCTGCCGCGGCCGGTCAGGTCGCCGGTGTCGGATAGTCCTTCGGAGAACGCCATGCTCACGCCGGCGCCGGTCGCGGTGGCCAGCCCGGCGAGGAAAGCGGTGTGCGGCTGGTGCGTGGCCAAGGCGACGGCGAAGATCGGGGCGAGCGTCGACAGGGAGCCGTCGATGAGTCCGGTCATGGCCGGCTGCGCGCGCTGGAGCAGGAACGATCGCTGGTCGCGCCGCTCGCGCGTAGGTGCCAGCATGTGGCTCCTCCTCGGGGTCGATGTGAACGTTCGGGCGGTTCTCGCTGCGGTCAGCCGGGGTGGGCGGCCGGCCTGCGGCAGCCCACCCCAAGTCGGCGATGTCGTGCCGCTACGCGGCGTGTGCGGTGACGGCTTCCGGCGCGACTGCCTCGGCCGGGACGGCCTCCGCGTCCCCGGGGGCGCGGAGCGGGCCGAAGCGCAGCAGCGCGCCGCAGATCACCGCGCCGGCGCCGAAGATGGCCGCCGCGACCCAGAACGCGATGGTGTAGCCGTGGATCAGCGACATCGCGGTCAGGGACGCCGCCGGGTGCCCGTGGACCACGGTGGCGGGGCTCAGGTGGCTGGTCAGGTAGCGCGCCACCGCGCTGGCGAAGATCGTGTTCAGCAGCGCGGTGCCGATCGACCCGCCGACCTGCTGGCCGGTGTTGAGCGTGGCCGAGGCCACGCCCGCGTCCTGCGGCGCCACGCCGAACGTCCCGGTGTTCATCGACGGCGCGATCGTGAAGCCGAGGCCCAGGCCGGCCACCATCAGCGGGCCGAGCACCGCCGCCGCGTAACCCGAGTGCAGGCCGATCCTGGTCAGCCACACCATGCTGCCCGCGGCCAGTAGCATGCCGCCGGCGACCAGCAGCTTGGGGCCGACCCGGGGCAGCAGCACCACGTTGGACAGGTTGGCGGCCACCACCACCATGGCGATCAGCGGCAGGAAGGCGACGCCGGTGACCACCGGGGAGTAGTGCAAGGTCTGCTGCAGGTAGTAGGTGAGGAACAAGAAGATGCCGAACATGCCGACGCCGACGATCAGTACCGCCAGGTAGGCGCCGCCGCGGTTGCGGTCGAGCACCACCCGGGGCGGCAGCAGCGGGCTGGCCGCGCGGGTCTGCCAGAGCGCGAAGGCGGCGAGCAGCGCCACGCCCGCGGCCAGGAAGCCGTAGGTGGACGGCGTGTGCCAGTTGTGGGTGGCCGCGTTGGAGAACCCGTAGACCAGGCAGAACATCGAGGCCGAGACGAGCGCGACGCCGGGCAGGTCCAGCCGGGTCCTGGTGGAGGAGCGCTGGTTCTTGAGCAGCAGCACCGCTCCCAGCACCGCGAGCCCGGCGAAGAACAGGTTCACGTACAGGCACCAGCGCCAGGTCAGGTACTCGGTCAGGATCCCGCCGAGCACCAGGCCGATCGCGCCGCCGGCGCCGACGATCGCGCCGTAGACGCCGAACGCCTTGCCGCGGTCCCTCGGGTGGCTGAACGTCGTGGACAGGATCGACAGGGCCGCGGGTGCCAGCAGCGCGCCGAACGCGCCCTGGGCGGCGCGCGCCGCCACCAGCATCCCGAAGCTGGTCGCCGCGCCGCCGACGGCGGACGCGGCGGCGAAGCCGAGCGCGCCGGCCAGGAACGTGATCTTGCGGCCGATCAGGTCGCCGAGCCGCCCGCCGAACAGCAGCAGGCTGCCGAACGCCAGCGCGTAGGCGGTCACCACCCACTGCCGGTCGACGGTGCTGAAGCCCAGGGCGTGCTGCGCGGACGGCAGCGCGATGGTGACGATCGTGGCGTCCAGCACCACCATGAGCTGGGCGAGGCTGACGGTGCCCAGGATCAGCCACCGGCGGGGGTCGGGTGGTGCCTGCGTGATGGCAGAAGGTGTCGTTTCCATACCTTCGATGCTGCCGGCCGGGCGCCTCTCCGTCGTCGTGCACGGGAACCGTCTTTTGCCTGGTCAGCGGGGATGCGGCGGCCTGCGCGTGTACTCCGCAGGGAGTAGTCGGAAATGGGTCCGGCAGGCGGACGCACTCGCGGGCAGGGCGCGTACGCTCGAAGAATGCGCACGGATCGCGGCCAGGGAAAGTTCTACGCGGCCGGATGGCTCATCTCGGCGGGCGTCATGGTGGTGACGTTCCGCATGTGGCAGCTGCATGTCCGCGAGGTCGAGCAGCGGGCGGACGAGGCGGAGCGGACCAGGGACGAAGCCGCCCAGCGCCGGGCGATGGAGGAGCGGCTGCGGATCGCCCGTGAGCTGCACGATTCCCTGACGCACAGCATCTCGGTGATCCAGGTTCAGTCTGGCGTGGCGGAGCACCTGGCGCGCAAGCGCGGCGAGGAGGTGCCGCCCGCGCTGCTGGCGATCCAGGAGGCGGGGGCGGACGCCGCGCGGGAACTGCGCGCCACGCTCAGCGTGCTGCGTAGTGCGGAGGACGGCGACGGCAGCGGCCTGTGCCAGCTGGACGGCCTGGTGGCACGCTCGCGTGCAGCCGGGCTCCCCGTGACGGTGACCGTGACCGGTGCCGAGCGGGCGCTTCCGGCCGATGTGGACCAGGCTGCCTACCGGATCGTGCAGGAAGCCCTCACCAACGTGAGCCGTCACGCCGGCTTGGCCGGCGGCGGCGATCAGGTGAGGGCGTCGGTGCGCCTGCACTACACGCCGGACGCCCTGACGGTCCAGGTCGACGACGACGGCCAGGGCAGCGGCACCCGGTCGGCAGGCCCCGGGCTTGGCCTTATCGGCATGCGGGAACGTGTGTCCGCGCTCGGCGGCCGGCTCCGGGCCGGACCGCAAGACGGCGGCGGCTTCCAGGTGCGCGCCGAACTCCCCGCGCGGGCACCGTCGTGATCAGGATCCTGCTGGCCGACGACCAGGCGCTGATCCGCAGCGGCATCCGGGCGCTGCTCGAAGCCGAAGACGACATCGAGGTGGTCGCCGAGGCCGCCGACGGCCGGCAGGCGGTCGCGCTGGCCGCCGAGCACCGCCCGGACATCGCGCTTATCGACATTCAGATGCCGGTGCTTGACGGCGTCGGAGCCACCAGGCAGATCGTCGCCGACGAGCGGCTGGACAGCGTGCGCGTCGTGATCCTCACCAACTTCGGGCTCGACGAGTACATCTTCGCCGCCCTGCGGGCGGGCGCGAGCGGGTTCCTGCTGAAAGACACCCAGCCCGCCGAGCTGCTGCAGGCGCTGCGGATCGTCATGCGCGGGGACGCCCTGCTGTCCCCCGCGGTCACCAACCGCCTGATCAGCGAGTTCGTCGCCCGGCCGCCCGACGCGGTCGCCGCGGCGGGGATGGAAACCCTCACCAACCGGGAACGTGAGGTCGTGGCCCTGGCCGCGCACGGGCTGAGCAACGACGAGATCGCCGACGCCATGGTGCTCAGTCCCACCACCGCCAAGACCCACGTCAGCCGCGCGATGATCAAGCTCGGCGCCCGCGACCGGGCGCAGCTCGTCGTCTTCGCCTACCAGACCGGCCTGGTGACCCCGCGCGCCGCCGGGCCGGCCCCAGGCCGTTGATCTCGCTCCCCTGGCCGGCTAGTTCGGCGGCATGTACTTCTCGAACCAGGTCACGAGCCGGGTCAGGTAATCAGTGATGGCCGGGAACCGGCTGACGCCGTGTCCTTCCCCGGGGTAGATCACCAGTTCTGAGTCGACGCCATGACTGTTCAGTGCCTGGTAGAACTCCCTGGCCTGGCCGGCCGGCGTGCACCGGTCCCTCGCCCCCGCCGTGAGCAGGGTCGGCGTCCTGGCCTTGCTCGCGTGCATGACCGGACTGCGCGTGTGTACCTGGTTGCCGGTTTCCTCGGGATCGGCGTTGTCCAGGAACCACAGTCCCCAGCGCGGGATGTTGGTCGTGAACGTGAAGCTGTACCACTCGGTCACCGGCGAGCCGGCCACGGCGGCCTTGAACCTCTGGTCCTGGGTCACCAGCCAGGCCGACATGAACCCGCCGTAGCTGACGCCCATCGTGCCGATCCGCGCCGGATCCGCGATCCCGCGCTCGATCATGGCGTCGATTCCGGACAGGTAGTCATGGGTGTCGGCGCCGCCCATGTCGCCGACGACCGCGGCGGCGAACTCCTGCCCCCGCCCCGAGCTGCCGCGCGGGTTCGGGAGCAGCACAGCGTACCCGCGGGAGACCAGCAGGGGGACCGCGTAGTCGCCCATCGCCCAGCTCCGCTGGTAGGCCCCAATCGGCCCGCCGTGGACGAGCAGGACCAGCGGGAACGGCCCGGCTCCGGGAGGCGTGCACACGACTCCCTCGATCACTGTCCCGTCGGGGGCCCTCCAGCTGACGTCCGTGGCTGAACCCGCGACCGACCGGATGTAGTCGGTGCCGGCCTGGGCCAGGCTGGCCAGCACCTGGTCGGCGCCCGCGCCAACGATCGCGATCTGCTGCGGAAGGTCGTAGTCGTCCCGGATCACGACGACCCGGCCGTCGGACGTGAAGGCGCCGGCCGGGTTGAACCAGCTCGCCCACGACTGCGCGGACGCGACCAGTTCCTTGGCGGTGATCGTTTCCGGCAGGGGTCCCTCACCGGCCTCGGCCATCCCGGCCACGCTGTCCAGATGGCGCTGGCCGATGTAGCCGAGCCGGGTTCCGTCGATCCACTGGGCCGCGGTGACGTCTGTCCCGGCGGTGTCTACAGCGCACCTGGTGCCGGCCACCAGGTCCAGCAGGATCAGGTCACCCGCCACGATCCACCGGTCACTGCATACGGCCTGTACCACGGCGGCCCTCGTGCCGTCAGACGTCCCGGCGGGCAGTCCGAGCTGGACGTCACTGCGGAGCAGCTCGGTCACCTCACCCGTCGAGATGTCGAGACGGCTGAGCACCGCGCCGTACCAGTCGTCCTCGCCGGGCTGCTCGCTGGTGATGGCCAGCACATGTCCGGGACCGGACCAGGCCGCCTCCCAGACGTTCAGGCCGTCGGGCGAGACCCGGGCGAGCTCGCCGGAAGCCGGGGTGTAGAGCCACAGACCGCGCCAGGCATCCTGTGGTGTCCCGGCCTCGACCTCCGGATACCAGGACGGGAGCCCGGACTCGCCCGGGCCGGCCATCCCCGATCCCTGCGCGTCAGCCATCTCCGCTCCGAGCCCGGCGACCCCGAGCAGGATCCGGGTGCCGTCCGGTGACCACGCGAGATACTCGACCGTGCCGGGGACGGCAGGCGCGGGCCGGGCCTCGCCCAGCTGCCCCTCGGCCAGCAGGTAGAGCTGGAACACCTCGGCCTTGGCCCGGTCGGACAGGAAGGCCAGAGATGAGCCGTCCGGCGCGAGCCGGGCGGCCTTGGCTGACCCGCCGCCAGAGGTCAGCGCGTGCAGCGCGCCGTCCCGCACCTCGTACAGGGCGGTGCGCGGCAGCCCGTCGAGTTCGTCATAGACCGATCCGGTGACCACGATCCGGCTGCCGTCGGTCGTGGTGACGAGGTCGGCGACGCGGTGCGGCCTGCCGAAAGCCGGCTCGTGCAGCCGCCGCAGATGCTCGGCGACCGCGGCGTACTCAGGGGATTCCCGCAGGTCTTTGCGCATAGTTCGGGATGATGTCATGCCTTGGGGAGGTGCGGCTATCAGCCGGCGGCCACCCCGACCCGCCGACAGCCATCTTCGCGGGAAGAGGGACAATGCCCATGGAGGACGCTGTGGATGCATCCACCGCCGGGATCGGCGGTCCGATCGTGATGGCCGGTGCGGGCTACGCCGGGTTGCACGTCGCGTTGCGCCTGACGGCCAAGCTGCGCGACCACCCGAAGGTGGAGCTGACCCTCATCGACCGGCATGACTATCACCAGGTGGTCACCGAGCTCCCCCGGGTCGCTGGCGGCACCCGCGCCGCCGACGCGGTGCGCATCCCGCTGCAGGACATGCTGGCCACGCGGGTCCGCTTCGTCCAGGCCGAGATCAATGGTTTCGACCTGGCCGGCCGGCGGCTGCTGACCGGGGCCGGGCCGGTCGGCTGGGGACGGCTGGTGCTGGCGCTCGGCAGCCGGCCGAACGACTTCGCGATCCCGGGCCTGGCCCAGCGCGCGCTGTCGGTGTACTCGGCCAGCGACGCCGAGCGGGTGTGGGCGGCGGTCAGCGAGGCGCTCGACGAGGCCGCGGCCGCCGCCGATCCCGAGCGGCAGCGCCGTATGGCGACCGTGGTGGTCGGCGGCGGGGGCGCCACCGGGGTCGAGCTGGCCGGCGAGCTGGCCGAGGTGCTGCCGGAGGTGGCCAAGGGTCATGGCCTGGCGCCTGACCGGCCCGCGGTCCAGCTGGTGGAAGCAGGTCCCACCATCCTGGCGGGCTCCTCACCGCAGCTGATCGACAAAGCCAGCCGAATCCTTTCTGACCTGGGGGTCAGTGTCCGTACCAACGCGGCGATCGCCGCCGCGGCCAAGGAGGGCTTCCGGCTCACCGACGGCCAGCTGGTGGAGGGCGGCGTGTTCGTCTGGGCGGGCGGGGTGAAAGCACCCGAGCTGGTGGCCGATTCGGGGTTGCCGACCGGCCACAACGGCCGCGTCAAGGTCGACCAGTACCTGCGCGTGCTGGACCACCCGGAGATCTACGCCGCCGGTGACCTCGCCTCGGTGACCGATCCGCGCACCGGGCACGCGCTGCCTCCGCTGGCGCAGATAGCGCTGGAAGAGGGCGAGACCGTGGCCCGCAACCTGGACGCGGAACTGAACGGCCGGCCGCTGGAAGCGTTCAGCTTCCACGACAAAGGATTCGTCGTCTCGGTCGGAACCCGCCGCGGGGTCGCCGACATCGCCGGCATCACCACCGGCGGGCGCCTGGCCCACCTGCTCAAAGACGCCATCGAGTGGGAGTACCGCCAGTCCGTCAAGCACCTGCGCGGCTGGGACCCGGTAGCCCGGTAACCGCTGCGCGTCCGGAAACGGCTGCGCGTTCAAACCGGCCAGCCCAAAGATCGCATAGCCAGCGCTGCGGCCGGAAAACCGGTTTCTGTGGAGGCCCCCAGTCGGGCACCATGGCCTGGCTGGCTGCCCGGAGTGGGAAGAATGACTACGCAGGAACATGGTCGCGGCTCACCGGCCCGGAAAGGGGCGGTGCTGCTCGCGCTGCGCTACTACGGCCGCCAGATGGCCAGGCTCTGGCGCTTCACGGTGCCCGCGATGTTGCTGCCCGCGCTGGGGAACACCTGCATCTACTACGTCGCGCCGCTGATTGTCGCTCGGCTGGTCGGCCGCGTGGCCGGCCACGCGCTGACCGGGATCGACGCGGCGATGCCCTATGTGCTCGGCTTCGTAGGGGTGCTGCTTGTCGCCGAGATCGTTTGGCGGATCGGCCTGCACGGCATGATCCGCCTCGAAGGTCACGGCATCGAGAACCTCTACGTGATCGGCATGGACGAGCTACTGGCGAAGGACGCGGCGTTCTTCCATGACAACTTCGCCGGTTCGCTGACCAAGCGGGTTTTGAGCTTCGCCTCCCGGTTCGAGGACTTCACCGACAATCTGGTGTTCAACATCGTCGGCAGCCTCGTTCCGCTGGCGTTCGCCTCGGTGGTGTTGTGGCGCTATGACCCGTTGCTCGTGGCCGGGCTCATCGGCCTGATCGCGGTCACCGGCGCCGGTATCGCACCGCTGATCCGCCGTCGCCAGAGGCTGGTCGACCAGCGTGAGGAAGCGATCGCGCGCGTGTCCGGGCACGTGGCCGACAGCCTGATGAACATGGACACGATCCGCGCGTTCGCGGCCGAGGACCGGGAGGCCGCCGAGCACAGGTCGCGCGTCGCCGACCAGCGGCGGAAAACGCTGCGGTCGTGGGACTACGAGAACCTGCGGATCGACACGCTGGTCGCGCCGATGTCCGTGCTGACCA
>Ga0306920_100000725_pt1 | contig 39440 bp, 37 predicted proteins | sample flu12Cox44000170_FD_204666 | JGI IMG/M metagenome (GOLD analysis project Ga0306920, IMG submission 204666) | Lab enrichment of tropical soil microbial communities from Luquillo Experimental Forest, Puerto Rico - flux4day.12C.oxic.44.000.170 (v2)... | ecosystem: Environmental > Terrestrial >... | reverse complement strand
CGCGACGAAGCGCCTCGTCGACCGCGGGGCCGAGCAGGCGGTAGTAGTTCTTTCGAAGGATGATGAAGGCGATCCGCATCACGAGCGCTTGAAGACCTCGCCGTAGGGCCGCCCCTCGAGCCGCTCTGCCACGCGGCCGTCCGCGAGCGCGTCGGCCACGATCCGGAGCGCCGCCTCGCAGGCTTCGAGCGTCTCGTCCACGTCGGCATCCGCGTGTGAGTAGGACATGTTGAAGCCGGCGAAGTGGAAGATGACGCCCCGCCGTCCCGTCTCCTGAAGGAAGAGACTCATGAGCAGGCGATTGGTCTCGTCCTTCGGATGGCGGAAAACGATCTTCGGATGCACGGGAAAGCCGATGCAGTCGGCGGGCACATCAATCCTTGCCACCGCGCGCCGGAATCCTTCCTGAAGACGGCGGCCCGCGGCCCACAGGCGCTGCACGACGGGCTCGCCCTGGAACGTGTCGATGGTGGCGCGCGCGGCGGCGAGAGCGAGAGTATCGCCGCCGAAGGTGCTCGACACGAACACCTCCTCGAACTGCCGCGCGAGCTCGGCGCGACCGACGACCGCCGCCAGAGGGAGTCCGTTGGCCATGCCCTTGCCGAACGTGGCGAGGTCAGGGATGACACCGAAGTACGCCTGCGCGCCGCCCGTCGCCCAGCGGAAGCCCGTGATGATCTCATCGAAGATCAGGAGGGCGCCGTGGGCGTGGGCGGCGGTTCGAACCCCTTCGAGGAAGCCGGGCGCCGGCTCGTCGATGAGCACCGCCTCCATGAGGACGGCGGCGACCTGGCCGTGGTGCTCGTCGAGGGCCCTCTCGAGCGACGGCAGGTCGTTGTAGTTGAACGGGGCCGCGAAGCGCGCGAAGTCTTTGGGGATGCCCTTCCCGCGCGGGGTCGTGATCGCGAACTGCTCCGTCCAGCCGTGATAGCCGCAAAAGAGGATGACGTCGCGTCCCGTATGGGCGCGCGCCACGCGGATGGCCGCCGAGTTCGCCTCTGAGCCCGTCTTGAGGAAGCGCACCCACTCCCCGCAGGGTATGATCTCGACGAGTCGCTCCGCGACCTCGACCTCGAGGGGGTGCGGCAGCGAGAAGATGCTCCCCTCGCCCACCTGCCGCGCCACGGCCTCGGTCACGGCGGGATACGCATAGCCGAGCGTGATCGAGGCCAAACCCAGGATGTAGTCGATATACTCGCCGCCGTCCACGTCCCAGACGCGGCAGCCGCGGCCACGCTGGAGGAAAGTCGGGTAGGCGCCCTCGACGAACATGTCGGCACCCTTCGAGAGCGTCTGCGAGGCGCCCGGGATGGAGCGTCGCGCCCGCGCTAGCATGGCCATCGAACGGTCGAAACGGCGGCGAGAGGTGGTCATCGTGTGGTCCTCTGCGGGCTCGTCGCGGCGCCGCCCTCCGCGGCCAGGGATCGCTCGAAGCCTTCGTTCCGGCGGATGCCGGCGTTGAGAGCACGGAGCTCGGGATGCTCTGTCACGACTTTCAGCACCTCGGCGAGGCCGGCGCGGTCCGCCTCGCGCCCGAGAGCTTCGAAGACCGCGCGGACGAAGCTGAGGTCGGCCTCCGTGTCCACCGTCCAGCGATGCCCTGAGAGATTCTCGTCATGCTCGACGTTGGCGAGACGGAAGCGTTCCGGCTGGCGCCACAGGTAAGGCGTCACGTGCTCGCGGTCCGACGGCAACCGCGCCTCGCGAGCCGCGGTCTCGAGCGCCTCGACGGAAACAACCTCCGTGTCGAGGCCGTCGGGATAGGTTGGTTCGTGCACATTGCTCACGTAGTCGATCGACGGGCGGCGACGCAGGTACTCGGCGAGCACGCGCCCGGAGACCGCAGGATCGAGCAGCGGGCAGTCGGCGGTGACGCGCACCACGGCATCGGCCTTCGTCTCATGCGCGGCGAGGCGGAACCGGTCGAGGACGTCGGCCTCGCTGCCGCGGATGCAGTCGAGCCCGGCCTCCCGCGCACGCGCCACGAGCTCGTCGTCCGCGGCATTCACCGTCGTCGCAACAACGACTCCCGCGATCCCGGGGATCGCCGCCGCCCGCCCGGCCACATGGGCCAGCATCGGGCGCCCGCCGATCTCGGCGAGGGCCTTGCGGGGCAAACGCGTCGAGCCGAGACGGACCTGGACGACGACGATGGCCCGCTCGGTCATCAGAGGCTCACCCAGCGCCGCTCGGCGGCGGCGATCTTCGCGGCCTCGACCATCCGCAGGGAGCGAAGGGCATCCCAGCCGTCGACCACGGGCTCCTCGCAGCCTTCGAGGCAGCGGATGAAGTGGCGCATCTCCTCCACGTACATGGCCTCGTTCGGGGCATCCGAGGCGCCGCCGAGCCGCTCGACGCGGTCGGGCTCTGGCCCCAGCACCTGCACGGCACGCGAGGTATAGTCCCACGTGATCACGCCCCCCGCCCCGACGATCTCGAGGTCGCGACGGTAGGCACAGCGGAGATAGTCGAGATGAACCTGGGCGATCGCGCCAGAGGCGAAGCGCACGGTCAGCTCGGCGAGGTCCTCCGTATCGCCGGCCAGCGCGCTCACGTGACCGGTGGCACAGCAAAGGTCCACCGCCTCGCCGAGAAGCCATCCCAGATAGTCGAGCTCGTGAACGAGGTCGAGGAGGACGCCTCCTCCCAGTGCCGCGTTCACCGAGTAGGTGTCCGTATAATCCCGCCCAGCGCGCCACCACGGCAGGTAGAAGCCGAAGCTGGCGCGCGCCGAGTAGACGCGTCCGATGCGCTCCTCCTCCAGCAGCGTCCTCACGCGGCGGAGACTCGGGAGAAAGCGCAGGTTGAGCCCGACGGCGAGGATCCGGCTGGCACGCTTGGCGGCGTCGAGGAGCGCCGGGACCTCGACTGAGGTGTGCGCCATCGGCTTCTCCACGAACACGTGACAGCCGGCCTCGACCGCCTGTCTCGCGATGGCCACGTGCGTCGCGGGCGGCGTGCACACAAGCACGGCGTCGGGCCGACAGGCCAGGCCCGCCTCGAGCCCCGCGGCCCCGACGAAGCCGGGTATCTCCGCCCGCGCCCGCTCGATCCGGTGCGGGCTCGCGTCCCAACCCGCTACCTCGTGACCGAGGGCGAGGAGGTTCCGCGCATGGCGCGTGCCGATCGAGCCGGCGCCGACCACGAGGAAGCGCATCAGCGTTCCCTCTCGGCGAGGAGGGCGCGGGCCACCCGCTGGGCGCCCCGGCCGTCGACGAGACGCCGCGCCCGGCTCCCGAGCGACTCGCGCAGAGCCCCGTCCCCGGCGAGCCGCTTCAACTGAAGCGCCACGGTCGCGCCAAGATCGGGCGCGTGGGACGAGCCCGCCGCGAGGGCCGCGCCGGCACGCTCGAAGACCGAAGAGTTCGACTCGTTGGGCGCCAGCATGAGGTACACGGTGGGCGTCGCCGTCGCCGCCAGCTCGAGGAGCGTCATGCCGGCGCCGGAAACGGCCACGTCGGCGGCCAGCATGAGCGGCCGCAGCGGTGATACACCGCGATGGACGACGACACGGGCGTCCGCAGTCTCGTCCGCCTCACCGGGCTCCGTGAGGGGACCTGCCACCACGTCGACGGTGACGCCATCCAGCGTCAGGACCGCCCGGCAGACCGCGCCCAGCGTCACCCGGTGAGAACCGCCGCCGAGCGTGACGAGGACCCGTTCCACGGAGGGTCGAGGGTGCCGCGCCGGCTCCTCGGCGTAGGCAGGGTCGAGGAGCGCATAACGTGGCCCCAGCAGATACTCCGTGCCGGGGAGACCGCCGCGATAGTCGAGATTCCCGGCGCCCGCGGCGCCGTTGATCACCGTGTGAGCCGGCAGGGGACGGTCGGCGATGTCGTCGATGGCGACGAGTCGACCCACCAGCGGGTGGAGCGTGTCGAGCATAGCGCCGGTGACCGCGTAGGAATCCACCACGAGGATCCCGGGACGGTGCGCGACCACGAGCTCACGCGTGGCCGTCGGGCTCTCCTCCCAGTTGCCCTCCATGACGTCGAAGCCCGCGGCGTCGATCATCGTCGCCACCCGGGCGTCGCGCCCCGCGAAGAACCCGACGGACGCGCCGGCGGCGGCGAGCGCTCGCGCGAGCGACAGGCACCGCACGACGTGACCGAGGCCGATGGCCGGCCCGCCGTGGGTGAGGAAGGCGACGCGGGGTGGGGCGCTCATCGCGCGAAGTAGTGCAGGACCTTGGTGAGTGCCGTCACCACATCCTCGATGTCGGAGTCGGTCATGCGGGGGAAGAGCGGCAGGGTCACGAGCCGCTCGTAGGCAGCCTCGGCCCGTGGGCAGAGGCCCCGGCGGTATCCGAGTCGCTCGTAGTACGGGTGCCAGTACGTGGGCACGTAGTGCACGGTCGCGCCGATCCCCTCGGCGCGGAGGGCGGCCAGGACCGTATTTCGGTCGGTGGCGAGCTGCTCGAGCTGGAGGAGAACGGGGAAGATGTGCCACGCATGCCGGCCATGCGGAAGGAGGGTCGGCACCGTCACCGCCTCGATGCGATCGAGGGCAGCCGTGTAGCGCTCGGCGATGGCTGCGCGGCGCTTGAGGAAGGTCTCGAGCTTGGCGAGCTGCGAGAGACCAAGCGCGCACTGGAGATCCGGCAGCCGGTAGTTGAAGCCCAGGTCGACCATCGGCGAATAGGGCGCCCCTCGCGCGCTCCGCTCGCGGAAGTCGGTTTCGAGGCCGTGATTGCGAAAGCGGCGAAGCCGCCCGGCGAGATCCTCGCTGGCGGTGGTGACGAGACCACCCTCCCCCGTCGTGACGAGCTTGGCGGGATGGAAGCTGAAGGTGGTGAGGTCCGCAATCGCGCCCACCGGTCGTCCCTTGTGGCTTGCCCCGAGCGCGTGGGCAGCGTCTTCAATGGTGACGAGCCGGTGTATGCGCGCAATCTCCATGAGCGCGTCGAGGTCGCACGGCTGCCCGGCGAAGTCCACGGGCGCGATGCCCCGCGTCCTCGGGGTGATGCGGGCCTCGACCTCGGCGGGATCGACGTTGAGCGTGTCCGGGCGGATGTCGGCGAACACCGGAGTGCCGCCGAGGTAGAGCACGGCGTTGGCGGAGGCGGCGAACGTCAGCGGGGAGGTGATGACCTCGTCGCCGGGGCCGATGCCGGCGGCGAAGACGGCGGCGTGGAGGGCGGCCGTCCCCGAGCTGACGGCCACCGCATGACGCGCCTCCACGGTGGCTGCCACTGCCCGCTCGAAGGCCTCGACGGCGGGCCCAGTGGTGAGCCAGTCCGAGCGGAGCGCGGCCACCACCGCCCGGACGTCGTCCTCCTCGATGGTCTGGCGCGCGTAGGGCAGTGGCGTCCTCCGGACCGGCGCGCCGCCGTGGAGGGCCAGCGGCTCAGGCATCGGCCAGTGCCTCCATCTCGGCGCGCGTGAACCAGATCTGGTTCGTGTCGGAGGAGTAGCGGAAGCCTGCCTCGAGCCCCTTCCCACCCTCGCGCCGGGTGAAGGCCCAGGAGGGATAGAGCGGCTCCAGCACGAACATCTCGTCGTACTCGACGGCCTGCCGGCTCTCGTCCTCCGAGAGCAGGATCTCGTGGAGCTTCTCGCCTGGCCGGATACCGATGAGCTCCACCTCGCAGCCCGGGGCCATGGTCTCGGCGAGGTCCATCATGCGCATGCTCGGGATCTTGGGCACGAAGATCTCACCACCCTGGGCGAGGCCAGCGCAACGGATGGCGAACTCGACCCCCTGCTCGAGACGGATCCAGAAGCGCGTCATGGCGCGGTCGGTCACCGTCACCTTGCCCGTGGCACGCTGGGAGCGGAAGAGCGGGATCACGCTACCACGGCTGCCGATGACGTTGCCGTAGCGCACGACGGCACACACGGTGCCGCGGGGGTGGCCGTAGACATTGGCCTGCACCACCAGCTTCTCCGCGCAAAGCTTGGTCGCGCCATACAGGTTGATGGGGTTCACGGCCTTGTCCGTGCTGATGGCGATCACCCGCTTGACCCCCTGGTCGATGGCAGCATCGATGACGTTCTTCGTCCCGTTGATGTTGGTCTGGATCGCCTCGAAGGGGTTGTATTCGCAGGAGGGGATCTGCTTGAGGGCGGCCGCGTGCATGACCACGTCGATGCCGTGCATGGCACGCTCGAGCCGATCCCGGTCGCGCACGTCGCCGATGAAGAAGCGGAGCTTGGGGTGATCGTCGAACCGTGCGACCATTTCCGACTGCTTGAGCTCGTCCCTGCTGAAGACGACGAGCCGCTTCGGATCGTATTTCTGCAGCATGATCTCGACGAATTTGTTGCCGAAGGAACCCGTGCCTCCGGTCACCAGCACTGAGGTCTCATGCCAGTCCAGCATCGGTTCCATGCGTCTCCCGCGTGGTTACGTGGTGACCGGCCGGAGCACGGTCAGGAGGTAGAGGTAGAACTTGCCCGTGAGCCGGTGCAGATAGCGCGCGTCTCGGAACGCGACCTTGAAGTGCTCTTCCATGAGACCGGCCTCGATGAGATGGCCGCCCGCACGCCCGAGCTCGGCCCGCAGGGCGTCGATGTAGGTCGCTTCGCTGAGGCGGCGGGTCGGCGCGCGGGCGACGAGACTGCGCAGCGCCCCGAGCGGTCCCTGCCGCGGCGGACGGTTCACATGCCCGATGAAGGCGCCGAACTCGTGCGGGAACTCGGCGAGGGCCGCCGGGTCCGCGTACGTGGTGCGGAACCGGACCATGCGGTCTCCGTACTGGTGCGCGCCGGGCAGGTCCAGCACGGGCGCGTGGGCCGCACCGTGCACCCAGTCCACGATCATGATGCCGCCCGGCCTCAGGAGTCGCCGGGCTCCCGCCAAGAAAGCGCGCGGGTCCTCGATCATGTAGGAGGCGCGCGTCATCATGATCACATCGCAGGCCTCGGCGGGCAGCTCACCCAGCGCGTTGAAGTCCGCCCGCATCACGTCCGGCTCGGCGCTGAAGCGGTCGAGAAAGCGCACGGTCGCCCACGGGCCGAGCGCGCCGGACACGAAATCGGTGGCGGGATTCGGCGCCGCGCCGGCCAGCACCCAGAACACGGGCCGGTCAACCTGGTGCCGGATGCTGTCGAGCAGACGCGAGCTCGCCTCGAAACGCGAGAGGCTCCCTCGCAGCCACTCGAAGTAGTGACGGTCAGAGACGCCCAAGGGACTCCGCCTCGGCGAACTGAAGCCGGTAGAGCCGCGCGTAGGTCTCGTTGGCGGCGAGCAATTCCGCGTGGCGCCCCACCGCCTCGATGCCGCCCCGTCCCAGGACAACGATCTTGTCGGCATGGAGCACCGTCGACAGTCGGTGGGCGATCACGATCGAGGTGGTGCCCTGGATCGCCCGGTCGATCGCCTGCTGGACCAGCCGCTCCGACTCGCTATCGAGCGAGCTGGTCGCCTCGTCGAGCACGAGGATGGGCGGGTGGCCCACGATGGCGCGCGCGATGGCGATGCGTTGCCGCTGGCCGCCCGAGAGCCGGATGCCGCGATCGCCAACCACGGTATCGTAGCCCTCCGGGAACTCCATCACGAAGTCGTGCGCGTTGGCGATGCGCGCGGCCTGGACGATCTGCGCGTCCGAGATCCCCTCGCGGCCGTACGCGACGTTTTCCCGAATCGTGGCGTTGAAGAGGAGCGCTTCCTGCGACACCACCCCGAAGAGCTTCCGGTAGCTCTCCTGCCGGAGCGTGCGAAGGTCACGGCCGTCTACGGTGATCACGCCGCTGACCGGATCGTAGAGCCGGAGGAGGAGATCGGCGAGGGTGGACTTACCTACGCCGCTTGGTCCCACGAGCGCCACCACCTCGCCCTTCGCGATCTCCAGGCTGACGTGCTCGAGAACGGGCTCGCCGTCATAGCTGAACCCAACGTCCCGGACAGCAATGCGATCCTCGAACGAGTCGATGGTCCAGGCACCGTCCTTGACCTCGGGCGCCAGATCCAAGAGCTGGCTGACCCGGCTCGAGGCGGCCAGCGTCGCCTGAATCCGCGAGTAGGCGCCCGCCAGCAGACCGATCTGCACCATCACCGATCGGCCGACGTAGAGAAAGAGGAAGAAGGCGGGCGCGGTGAGCCGGCCGGCCAGGAGCTCCCAGGCGGCCAGCAAGAGGATCGTGGCCTCGACGAGGTAGTTGACGACCGTGCGCGCGGGCTCCTCGATGTGCTTGTAGATGCCGAATTTCACGTTGACCCGCACGACCTCGTGGATCGCGCGATGAACCCGCGCGAGCTCGAAGACCTCCGCTCCGAACGACTTCACGACGCGGATGCTCAGGATCGACTCCTGCAGGCGCGCCGCCAACGCCGCGAACGCCGAGAACTGGTCCGTAAGCAGCCTGCGGATGGGCCCCCGCATGAGGCGGACGACGCCGAAGTGGAGCACGGCCGCGCCGAGCGCGGCCCCGATCAGCCTCGGGCTCGTGCGCACCATGAGCCAGGCAAAAAACGCGATAAGCACCGGCGCGGTGAGGACGGTTCCCACGATCGTCTCGAGCCCGTCGGTGGCCGATCGTGTATCCGTCTCGACCCGGGAGACGAGCTCACCCGTGCGATGAGCGGTGAAGAAGCGCATAGAAAGCCCAAGGAGGTGCCGAAAGAGATCGAGCTGTAGGGCGGCCGCCGCGCGCACCCGGATCCAGAGGGCAAGCAGGTAGTTTCCAAAGTCAAGCCAGCCCTTGAGGAAGCCAGCAATCACATACGCTGCGCAGAGCCAGAGGATCGCGTGGAAGCGATCCTCCACGGCGTGGACGCCGATCCAGCGGAAGAAGGTCGCCCCAAGGTTGCTGAGGCTGAGCGTCCCCCCTCCCGCCGGGGAGCTCGCGACCGGAGTGCCGAGGGCCAGGTCGAGGATGGGGGCGAGCAGAATCGGGAAGAGCGCGGCCAGCGCGGTGGCGAGGTAGCTCGTGACGAGCAGGAGGATGACGGCAGGCCAGTGCGGCGCCACGTACGTTCTGAGGAGCCAGAGGAACCGGCGGAGGTCCTGGACGCGGCTCACGAGCCGGCGGCCTCGTCGCCGCTGTGCGCCGGCGTTGTCCGGCGAAGCGTCAAGAGCTTCTGCGCCGATAGGCCCAGCGCCGTAAGCTCGGCCACGTACGGCTCGGGAGGATCGAACGTGGCGACGATCACCCCGTCCACGTCCTCCCGAGCGAGCTCCGCCAGCGGTCGGACCGTGAAGCCAAGAAAACTTCCATCCGATTCCCTCGCGAAGACCCCTATGGGCTCGAGGCCGAACTCCTTGAGCGCCAGATACGCGAGCTCGGCCGCCTCACCCGCCCCACAGAGCGCGATGCGCTTCATGCCAACTTCGGGCAGGAGTGTCAGCGACTCGCGCAGCGTCTGGCGCGCGCGCCGGTAGAGCGAGAGCGAGTAGGCCATGTGCTCGTAGGTGAGCCGGCTCTTCTCCGCGATTCCCATCGGTGTCACGAGGTATCGGAGACGTTTCCGAGCCGCAGGCTTCTGCGGAAACTGAACGACTTTGACGAAGCCCTTGCGCACCAGTCGCTTGAGGTAGAGGTTCGTCAGTCCGAGGGCAACGCCCAAGCGCTGGGAGAGATCCCGCTGGGTCAAGGGACGGCCCTCATCGATGGCCGTCAAAATCTCCAGTTCCCGCTCGACATGTCGCTCCATGGTCTACGGTGTTCAAGAGTTGAACATGAAGGGTTCGGGCGGTCAAGGAAATTGAGGACCGTGGGCCTGATCGGAGATCCTCTTTCATGTCGGGCAAAGGGTTGGAAAGATTACGCCCCTGGGCATTTCCCAGCCTTCGCGTGACCAGGGCTGGACCTCGCCTCCTGTATATAATCGCCACCGTGGCCGAGCCGACCTTCCCCCAACCCGCCGTGGAGTCTCCGCATTCGCTGAGGCACCACCCCTGGCTCGCTTTGGGTGCGCTGCTCCTCCTGCTATGCGTGGTCGTCTCAGTGTGGGTCTCCGTCGATCGCCGGCCGCCCGAGTGGGATCATGCAAATCATCTTGAACGAGCCGTGGGGTGTTACCGCATTCTCTCCGAACCTGGGCACGATCGGATGCGCGAGATCCTGGAGGCGTCGTCGTTCTATCCCCCCGTCGTGCCGTGCGCGGCGGGGCTTCTCTATTTCCTCTTCCCGATCGCCCCGCTGACGGCGCAGGCCGTGATGCTGGCCTTCGTAGCATTGGGACTCGGGGCGACCTTCGCCCTCGGTCGCCGCCTCTTCGACGTCGAGACAGGACTCTTGGCGGCCTTCCTCTTCGGTACTGCCCCCTTCGTCGTCTTTTCCCTGACAAACTTCCAGTTGGATCTTCCCCTCGCCGCCATGGTCGCCCTGGCTCTCTACGTCCTCGTCGGCTCTGAGGGCTTTTCTCGTCCCGGCTGGTGTACGGCGTTCGGGGTGGTCGCCGGCTTGGGCATGGTGACCAAGCCGCCCTTTGCCGGTTATGTCTTGCCCGCCGCAGGATGGGCGCTCTGGCAAGCCATCCGCGCTGCCGATCGGAAGCGACGACTGGGCTGGTTCGCTCTGTCCCTCGCGATCGCTGCAGCCATCGCCCTGCCCTGGTATGGACCGCGGTTGCTTGGGATGCCGCTCCAGATCGCCAACCGCTCCTTCAAGTTCGCCGCGCAGGAGGCGCAGGCGGCCTATCTATCGGCGGAGTCCCTTCTGTACTATCCGCTGGCGCTTCCGTCGCAGCTCGGCCCAGTCACCAGCCTCCTCTTCGTCTGGGGCATCCTGGCGGCATGGCGGTTTCGGGAGAGTCGCGCCTTTCTCTGGCTCGCCGGGGTCGCTCCGTTCGCGCTCTTCTCATTGATTCAGAATCGCAATCTCCGCTACACGCTCCCGGTCCTTCCCGTCGCGGCCCTGATCGCCGCCGTAGGTGTCCGGAGCATCCGTCTCCCGTGGCGTGCCGTCTGTGCCTGGGTATGCGTGATCATCGGGCTCCTTCAAGTGTCCATGGCCGCTTTCGCGTTCCCTACTCCCCCTCGTATTTCGGGCCTGCCCTTTTCCCTCGTCATCTACCAGCCACCGAGCCGAGCTGACTGGCGTCACGAGGCCGTGATCGCCGATCTGCTCCGTCTCTCTGCGGGGAGGCCTGCGAAGGTGGCCGTCGTGCCCAACTACAACTTCTTCTCTGTGTCGAACTTCCGCTACGATGCCGAGCGGCGGCACCTACCCTTTACGATGGTCCGTCCTTGGAGCGGACCGCCGTTCAGCATCGACTTCGTGATCCTGAAGAGTGGCTCTCAGGGTCCATCGTGGTCCATCGCGAAGTCCGAGCGCATCACCCGGGCGATGGAGGGAGGCGACCCGTATCTTTCCGCGATCTTCCCCGTCGTGGGCACGTATCCGCTGCCCGACGGGAGCGTCGCCAGCCTCCGGCAGCGCCGGATCCCACCCCTCGATGGGATCTCCCCTGCCCGCGTGGCCGCGTTACTCGCCGAAGCTCCGGCCGCGCTCCTCAAAGCTAACCTCCGTGATCCGATCGGCCTCCGCGTCACCCTCGACTATCGGCCCGACGAGATCCTGCGAGGTGAGGTCGGCCGCGCCCGGGTCACGGCGGAGTCTGCAGTGATCGGCGAGCTCGATCGGCGCGATCGCGCACCGCTTCGGGTCCACGACATCCAACTGGTCGTGGAACGATTGCTCTTCAACCCCCGCCGGCTCGTCGAAACGGGTGAGCTCGAGATACTGGACTTCGGCTCGATCGCCATCGAGCGCGCAGTTCTGACGCAAGCCGACTTGGACCAGTTCTTACGAGGGCAGCCTGCGGGCACTGGAGTCACCGTGCGCCTCGAAGCGGGAAGGGCAGACGTGCGAGTAAACCGGCTCGGGCCCACGATCGAGGCGCAGGTCCGGCTCGTGGCCCGACCGGCGGGCCGGCCGCTCGCTCTCGGCATAGACGGTGTGCGGGTGGGGGGCGTGGCGGTGCCGCAGTTCCTGACCGAGTGGATCGTGCGCCACTTCGATCCGACCCTCGCCCTCGAGGGCCTCCAGGAACCCGTAACCATCGCCTCAATCAGGATCATGCCGGGCCGTATCGAGATCGGCAGCTGAGGGCGAGCACACGCGGCATAGAGACGCGGGCAGAACGGATGACACCCGAGGAACGCGCGAGGGAACGGACCAAGTGGGTGGCCGCCGCGGTCCGGAATCGTGCCGCCTAAACGCGCCGAGCCCCGCCCCTTCCGTGGCCCGAAACGTTCGGCGGAGACCGGAGCGTTTAGGAGGTCAGTTTGACCTTCTCGCCCACCAAGGTGATGAGGCGGACGGCAGCCAGCACCTTGATGACGACCCACGAGGGATCGAACTCGGAGCGGCGCACGCTGAACTTTGGGCTCGACGGGTAGGCGTGGTGGTTGTTGTGCAGGCTCTCGCCACCCGTCAGCCAGGCGAGCACTCGGATGTTCGTGGCGGAGTTGTTGCCGAAGTTCTTTCTCCCCCACCAGTGGCCGAGGCCGTTGATGGACGGCGCCAGCACGAAGACATACAGGAGCAGGTGCACGGCGACCACGAACAGGCCCCACGCGGGCCCGAGCACGGTCATGGCGAGGACGAGGCCGCAGATGCCGCCTAAGGTCCCCTTCGAGAAGAGGCGGCGGTCCCACCAGTCCTCGCGGATATCCTTCGCCCAGCGGGCCAGGGTCTCCGGATTCCGCGCCTCCCGGATGTAATAGTAAACGTTGCCAAGCTGGATCTTCCAGAAGCCGTGGACGAGCGGGCTATGCGGATCGCGCTCGGTGTCGGTGAAGGCGTGGTGCTTGCGATGGACGGCGACCCACTGGCGGCGATCCTGGCCCGTGGTGACCCAGAGGATGATGCGGAAGAAGAAGTCGGCAAGGGGATGCAGCGTGAGCGCGCGATGCGCGAGGCCTCGGTGGAGATAGATCGAGGTCGCGAGGACGGCGGCCTGGGTCACCAACACGGTGATCGCCACTGCCAGTAACGCTTTCAGCACGTACGAATCTCCTTTTGCTGAGTGAAAGAGTCTTTGCGCTAGCTCACCATCTTCGGATCGAGGAGATCCCTGAGCCCGTCGCCAAGCAAGTTGAAGCCTAGCACAGTCAGAGCGATAGCGGTGCCGGGAAAGATGGCAAACCAGGGCGAGAGTCCCAGAAAGGCCTGCGCCTCCCGCAGCATGAGCCCCCACGACGGGTGCGGGGGCTGGGTGCCGAGGCCCAGATAGGAGAGCGCGGCCTCCGCGAGGATGGCCACGGGGAAGCTGATGGTCGCCTGGACGATGAGCGGAGCCAGTGTGTTGGGGAAAATGTGGCGGCTGATGAGGGCGGCGTCCCCGGCGCCGAGGGCGCGGGCGGCCAACACGAACTCTCGATCCCTCAGCTCCAGGAAGGAGGCCCGGGTGAGGCGGGCGAACACGGGCAGGAAGGTGATGCCGATGGCGATCATACTGATCACGACGCTCGGCTTGAAGACGGCGGTGATGAGGAGCGCGGAGAGGATAGCGGGAAAACCCTGAACGGCATCCATGAGGCGCATGAAGCTCTCGTCCAGCCAGCCGCCGAAGTACCCGGAGACCATCCCGAGAGCGACCCCGAGTCCCATGCCGATGCCCACCGCGATGACGCCGACCAGGATCGACGTCTCCGAGCCGACCATGATGCGGGACAGGAGATCGCGGCCGAACTGGTCCGTCCCCAGCGGATGGGACCTCGACGGGCCCTCGAGCCGGGCCTCCATGGACATCTCGAGCGGATCGCGGGGCGTGTAGCCCAGGCTCAGGGCCGCCGTCAGGAGCAGGAGCGCGGTGATGCCGAGGCCGGCACTGAAGGTGAAATGCTGGAGCAGGCGCCCCAGCCCTCTACTCATAGCGGATGCGGGGATCGGTCAGACCGTACAGCACGTCCACGGCGGCATTGATGACGACGATCACGGAGGCGACGAAGAGCACCACGCCCTGCACCACCGGCAGATCCCGGGCGGTGATGGCGCCCAGAGCCAGCCGCCCGAGTCCGGGGAGGTAGAAAACGGACTCCAGGATGATGCTGCCCGCCATGAGCTGCCCGAGCTGGACCCCAGCCACAGTGAGGATGGGGATCATGGCGTTGCGGAGGGCGTGGCGGAACAGCACGAGACGCTCGCTCACGCCCTTGGCTCGCGCCGTCTTCACGTACTCCTCGCGCAGCACTTCGAGCACGGCGGACCGGGTGGTGCGGGCGAGCACGGCGAACTGGAAGAGTCCCAGGGCGATCGCGGGCAGGAGGAGGGACTTGAACGCCCCGCCCACGCCCTGTCCCCAGCCGTCGAAACCGCCTGATGCGAACCACCCCAGGTGCACCGAGAAGAGCAGCACGAGGAGGAGGCCGGCCCAGAAGGCGGGGACGGCGATGCCCAGCTGAGACAGTGTCATGGTGAGGTAATCGCCCCAGCGGCGATGATGGGTCGCCGCGTAGACGCCCAGGGGCACGGCGGCGAAGGCCATGAGGGCAGCGGCCATCAGGGTGAGCGGTAGCGTCACGGCGAGGCGGGAGAGGATGAGCCCGGCCACCGGCACGTCGTACTGGATCGACCGGCCCAGGTTGCCCTGAAGCGCGGCCCCCATCCACTCCATGTACTGGACGGGCAGCGGACGGTCGAGGCCCATAGAGGCGCGGAGACGGGCCACGGTGTCCGGCGAAGCATCGAGGCCCAGCATGACGATGGCGGGATCGCCCGGGAGAACCCGTACCACCACGAAGACCAGCACAGACACGAAGAGGAGGGTGGCCACCATGGCGGCCACCCTCCTCAGGATGAAGCGGCGCAGGAGCCCTTCCCCCTCACCCTACCCGCTCCCCCGAGACGAGGGAGAGGGGAATTGACGTCACCTCTGCCAGGCGACCTCGGTCAGGTCCATCGACGAGATGGGCAAATCCTTCCAGATCCCCGTCACACCCTTCTTGGTCACGACGAGGCGCGGATGCATGTACAGCCACACCACGGGCGCCTCGTCCGCCATCATCTTCTGCAGCCGGGCGAACTGTTCGCGGCGCTTCTTGTCGTCCACGGTCTGCTCGGACTCCCTGTAGAGCGCCTGGAAGTCCTTGTTGTCCCACCGGAAGTAGTAGCCGGGGTTGGCGTAGTTCCCGATGTCCCAGGGCTCGGCGTGGCCGATGATGGTGAGATCGTAGTTGGCGTCCTTGTAGACCTGGGACAGCCACTGCCCCCACTCGATCTGCTCGATTTTCACCTTGATCCCGACCTTGGCGAGCTGGCTCACCAGCACCTCGCCCGTGCGCACCGTGTAGTAGTACTGAGGCGAGACACGGAGGACGGCGTCGAAGCCGTTCGGGTAGCCCGCCTCGGCAAGGAGCTTCTTGGCCTGGGCGGGGTCGTAGGGCACGGCTTTGGACATGTCCACGAAGTAGGGATTGAGCGGATCCACGTTGGAGCCGAGGATGCGCCCGAGGCCAAACATCGCGCCCTTGAGCACCTCCTCCTTGTTGATGGCATGGGTGATGGCAAGGCGTACCCGCTTGTCGGAGTAGAGCTTCCTCGAGTTGTTCATGGCGAGGATGACGTCGTTCGTCGTGTCGCCGAGGATGACCTGGAAGCGCGGGTCCTTCTTGAGATCGACCACGTTCTCCGGGCCCAGGCCGAAGGCGGACACGTCGATGTCGCCCGACTTGAGGGCGGCCAGCGCGGAGTTGGGATCGGGAATGAAGCGGAAGGTGACCTTGTCGAGGTGAGGCAGCCCCTTGACGTGATAGTCCTTGTTCTTCGCCAGCACGATGCGGTCGCCTCGCACCCAGTCCGCTACCGTGAAGGGGCCGGTACCTATAGGCGCGCTCTTGAGGGTGTCGACGGCCTCGCGGGGATAGATCACCGAACCCTGGCGCGCCATCTCGAGGAGGAAGTTCGCGTTGACTTCCTTGAGGGCGATGCTGGCCGTGTAGTCGTCCTTGACGATGATCTCGCGGATGATCTCGTACCGCTTCTGGAAGGGATGCTTGGTCTCCGGGTTGGCCGCGCGCTCGAGAACGAACTTGACGTCGGCCGCCTTCATCTCACGCCCGTTGTGGAAGTGCACGCCCTTCTTGAGGAAAAACGTGTAGTTCTTGCTGTCCGTGGTGTACCACCGGTCGGCCAGCCACGGCACGAGCTTGCCGTTCCTGTCGACCTTGACCAGGCATTCCTGGACGTTGTAGTGCACGACGGCGGCGATCGCGGAAGCGGGGCTGGCCGTGAGATCGAGACCCGGCGGCTCGGTCGGGATCTGCACGGCGAGGGTACCCTGCGCCGACGCGGGCCCCGCCGCCGTCACCAAGACCAGCAGCATGAGCGCGAGGCGGCCGAGCAGCGTCATCGTGTCCCCTCCGTGAAGTAGGCGACGGTCCGCCGCAGCCCTTCCGCGAAGTCCACCAGGGGCTCGTAGCCCATGTCGCGCTTGGCCGCGTTGATGTCGGCCAGCGTGTGGGGCACGTCGCCCACGCGGGTGGGCGAGTGCTGGCGCGCGAGGGAACGGCCGAGGAGCTGCTCCAGGGAGGCGATGATCTCGAGCAGGCTCGTCCGGCTGCCGCAGCCCACGTTGTACGCCTTGCCCGACACCGAGGCCGCGGGCGCCGTCGCGGCGAGGAGATTCGCGGAGACCACGTTGTCGATGTAGGTGAAGTCGCGCGACTGCGTCCCGTCGCCGTGCACCTGGAGCGGCTTGCCCTGGGTCCCCCACAGGATGAAGCGCGGGATGACCGCCGCGTACTCGCTCTTCGGGTCCTGGCCGGGGCCGAAGACGTTGAAGTAGCGCAGCCCTACCGTCTCCACCTCGAAGAGGCGGCTCCACACCGAGCCATAGAGCTCTCCCGCCACCTTGCTCGCCGCGTAGGGCGAGATGGGCGCGGTGGGCTGATCCTCGCGCTTGGGCAGGTCCGGACGCTCTCCGTACACCGACGACGAGGAGGCATAGACCACGCGCGGCTTCTTCTTCTGGCGCGCGGCGGCCACGAAGACGTGCAGCGTCCCCGTCACGTTTGAGGCGTTGGCCCCGAGGGGGTCAGCCACGGAGCGGGGGACGGAGCGCATGGCCGCCTGGTGGAAGACGGCGGTGACGCCGTGGACGGCGCGCTCCACCGTCTTCAGATTCGCCAGGTCACCTCGGATGATCTCCAGACGGCGATCGCCCTTGGCGAAGGCGAGGTTGACGCGGCGGCCCGTGGAGAAATTGTCGAGCACGCGCACGCGATGCCCCCGAGAGAGGAGGCGCTGCACGATGTGGGAGCCGATGAACCCGGCTCCGCCCGTGACGAGGAAGGTCGATGCTTTCGCCATGTCCGACGACCAATTATGATCGGCGCCGCGCGAGCTTGTCAACTTCGGCGGCACGTCGACCGCGCGTTTGACAACCCTCGCGCTGCCTCGCTAGTATGTGGCACTTTTGGAGCCCACCGGTCCACCGTCGTGCCGGCTCATCCGTCTTGCCTCGACGAAGGGAGGTCGCCATGGTTCGTAGCCTTGCCCTCGGAGTCGCCCTGCTCTCGGCCCTCGCGCTCGCCCGGCCCGACGCGGCCACGGCCCAGACCAAGGACGACACCGTCGTGTACGCACTCCAGTCCGACATCGACACCTGGGATCCCCCCGGCTCCGTGCTCCGCGAGGCCATCATCCTCGGCTACAACGTCTACGATCACCTCGCCGTTCGCGATCTCAAGACGCGCAAGGTAGTCCCGAACCTCGCCCTGTCCTGGAAGAACATCGACGACACCACGTGGGAAGTGAAGCTCCGTCAGGGGGTCAAGTTCCACGATGGAACGCCCTTCACCGCCAAGGACGTCAAGGCAACCTTCGACCGCGTGCTCGACCCCGCCAAGAAGATGATCGCCCGCGGCAACCACGCCAAGATCAAGGGCGTGGAGATCGTCGACGACTACACCGTGCGCTTCAAGACGGATGGTCCCTATCCGCTCTTCGTCGAACGCCTCACGGCCCAGGTCATGGAATCCGAGAAGGTCATCCGCGAGAAGGGCGACGAGTGGATGCAGGAGCATCCCGTGGGTACCGGTCCCTACAAGCTCGTGAGCTGGCACCGGAAGCAGGAGCACCTCCTCGTCCGCAACGACGACTACTGGGGCCCGAAGCCGTACTACAAGTACGTGCGCATCCGCATCATCCCCGAGCAGGCGACGCAGATCGCCGAGCTCCTCTCCGGCGGGGTGGACATCATCAAAGCGGTGCCTCCCGACCAGATGGACGTGATCAACAAGTCTGGGACGGCGCGGACGGGAACCTCCCCCATCCTCCGCACGTCCTTCATCCAACTCGACCAGGCGGCGCGTAGCGGTCCCAACCCCTTCACTGACAAGCGCGTCCGGATCGCCGCCAACCTGGCTCCCGACCAGGACGCCATCATCAAGCACGTGCTCAACGGACTGGGGGACCGCGTGGCCACCGCCATCAATCCCATGGCTTTCGGCTGGGATCCCGCCCTCAAGCCCTACAAGCAAGATCTCGTGCGGGCCAAGAAGCTCTTGGCGGAAGCCGGCTACCCGAACGGCGTGGAGATCGTCTTCAACGAGGAACCGCCCACCGTGGAGCCCGCCGTCCAGCAGACCAACGACGCCATCATCGCCGACCTCACCAAAGCCGGCTTCCGCGTCAAGCGCAACTACGTCGGCGACAACACCGTGCGGGTCGCGCGAGCCAAGGAAGGCAAGCTGGGGCCGATGTTCAACTGGTCGTGGGGCTACTACTCGGTGTTCGACGCCGATGCGATCCTCCACGACATCTTCAAGTGCGGAGAGTTCTACTCCTACTACTGCAACAAGGAGCTCGACGATCTGATCATCTCGGGACGCTCTACCCTTGATCAGAAAAAGCGGACCGAGATCTACGCCAAGGCGCAGAAGCTCCTCTTCGACGACGCCGCCTATCTCTACAAGTGGGGCCTCCGGGGCGTCTGGGGCATCTCGAATCGCGTCGAGTACTCGGCTCCGCCCGATGAGGTCGACCGGATGTTCCTCGTGACGCCGCGGAAGAAGTAGCCTCAGAGCCACTGTCGCGGCGGGGAACGCCCCTCGAGGCGCTCCCCGCCGTCGTCGTCGCCACGATGCGAAGCTACCTCGTCCGGCAGCTCGTCCAGCTCGTCGTCGTCATCGTCGGCATCTCGATCCTCGCCTTCTCGATCCTGCACGTGATCGGCGACCCCGTCACCCTGCTCCTGCCCCAGAACGCCGGCAAGGAGGAATACCTCCGCTACAAGCATCTGCTGGGTCTCGACCAGCCGGTGTGGGTGCAGTACTGGAAGTTCGCGAGTCGCGCGGTCCGGGGCGACTTCGGCAAGTCCTGGTACGGCAATACCCCCGCCTTCCCCCTTGTGCTGGAGCGCATGCCGCCGACGATCTATCTCACACTCTCGGGACTCGGCGTCGCCATGCTCATCGCGCTTCCACTCGGCGTGATGGCCGCGCTCAAGCGGCACTCGATCGTGGACACCTTCTGCACGATGCTGGCCGTGGCCGGGCAGGCCATGCCGATCTTCTGGCTCGGCATCATGCTCATCATCATCTTCGCGGTGCGGCTCAAGGTCCTGCCCGCCTCGGGCTACGGCACCTGGCAGAACTTCGTCCTGCCCGCATTTTGCCTGGGCGCCTTCCTCGCCCCGCTGACCATGCGTCTCGTGCGGTCCGGCCTCATCGAGGTGCTGAACATGGAGTTCATCAAGACGGCGCGAGCCAAGGGCCTCGGCGAGCGCGTGGTCGTGATCAAGCACGCGTTCCGCAACGCCTGCATCCCCGTGGTCACGGTGCTGGGACTCCAGTTCGGTCAGCTCCTGGGCGGCGCCTTCATCACGGAGACGGTGTTCGCGTGGCCGGGGGTGGCCACTCTCACCGTGGACTCGATCCGCAATCAGGACTTCCCCGTGGTCCAGTGCGCGGTCGTGCTCCTTGCCCTCATCATCGTCACCGTGAACGCGTTCGTCGACCTGCTCGTAGGACTGATCGATCCGCGCATCCGGGCGGGCGCCTGATGGCGGTGCGATCGAGCGCCACCGCCGCCTCGGTCGGCCTCCCGGCCCCCATAGCACCCGGCGCCGCGGGCGCCGCCTGGCGACGGCTCGGTCGTCTCAGGTGGGGCGTGGGCGGTGCCGCCGCCTTCCTCGTCATCGTCTTGAGCGCCCTCCTCGCGCCCTTGCTCTCACCGCACGATCCGCTTTCCGTCGACATCCGGAACCGAATGGCCCCGCCGGCGTGGATGGACGGCGGCACGCCGGAGCACCTCCTGGGCACGGACCAGATCGGGCGCGATCTTCTCTCGCGTGTCATCTGGGGTGGGCGTGTCTCGCTCCTCGTCGGCGTAACGGCGGTGCTGCTGTCGGCTACGATCGGAGTGCTCTTCGGACTGGCCGCGGGCTACTTCGCGGGCAGGGTGGACTGGAGCATTATGACGCTGATCAACGTCATGCTCACCTTCCCGTTCGTGTTGCTGGCCTTGGCCGTCATCGCCGTGCTCGGCCCGAGCGTGCCCAACATGATCATGGTGCTCGGCGCAACGGGCTGGCCCGTCTACGCGCGGGTCATCCGCGCGGAGACCTTCGCGCTGCGCGAGCGTGACTTCGTGACGGCGGCCCGCGCCCTCGGCATGAGCCACCCCCGCATCGTCTTCGGCCAGATCCTGCCCAATCTCGTCTCGCCCATCGTGGTGGTGGCGACGCTTCAGATCGCCCAGATCATCATCCTCGAGTCGTTCCTGTCTTTCCTGGGGCTCGGCGTGCAGCCCCCCACACCCGCGTGGGGCAACATGCTCGGTGAGGGCCGCGTATACATGCTCAACTCGTGGTGGATCGCCGCCTTTCCCGGTCTCGCCATCTTCATCACCACGCTCGTGCTCAATCTCATGGGCAATGGGCTCCGCGACTGGCTCGATCCCCACATGAAATTGTAAAGACCACTTGTCGCGATCCCCGGCCTTTGTGTACTCTCGCGGGGCGGCCAAGCCGAGAAGGGCCGAGCGTCGAGGAGGCGGCAGGTGAGATTGTTCCTGGCCATGATGTCCCACGAGACGAATACCTTCAGCAACATCTCCACCGACCGTCGGCAGTTTGAGACGCGCGGCCTCCACTACGGCGGCGAGATCATCGAGGCCTTCCGCGGCACCGGCACCTGCCTGAGCGGCATGATCGACGCGGCCACGCGACGCGGCGCCACCTTGATTCCCTCGGTGGCCGCGGCGGCCTCGCCCGCCGGCCGGGTTACGCGCGACATCTACGGTCACGTGAAGGAGCGGATGCTGCGCGATCTCAAGGCGGCGGGGACGGTGGACGGCGTGCTCCTCGACCTGCACGGCGCCATGGTCACGGAGGAACACGACGACGGCGAGGGCGACCTGATCTCCGCCGTGCGCGAGGTGGTGGGCCCCTCGGTGCCCATCGCGGTGTCCCTCGATTTCCACGGCAATATCTCCGACACCATGGTGCGCGAGGCGGATCTCCTCCACGGCTACAAGACCTACCCTCACGTGGACATGGGCGAGCGGGGAGTGGAAGCAACCGAGCGCCTCCTCGACGTGATCGGCAAGCGGCTGCGCCCCACCGCCGCCCTTCGCAAGCCCCCCCTCCTCCCTCCTCTCGGCAACCAGGGCACGGCGCGGGGACCGATGCACCGGCTCTACGCCATGGCGGAGGAGATGGAAAAAGATCCCAAGGTCATCTCCATCTCCATCTTCGCGGGCTTCCCCCACGCCGATATCCCCGAGGCGGGCTTCGGGGTCTACGTGGTCACCGACAACGATCAAGCCCTCGCCGACCGTCTCGCCGACCAGATTGCCGACACCGCGTGGGCGCACCGTCACGAGTTCATGCACAGCGGGCTACCCGTGCGCGAGGCGGTGGCGCGCGCCTTCGCCGCGGAGGGACAGCCCATCGTGCTCGCCGACATGGCCGACAACACGGGGGGCGGGGCGGCGGGAGACGGGACGGAGGTGCTGCGCGAGCTCGTGCGGGTGGGCGCCCGCTCCACCATCGTCGCGTGCATCTGGGATCCGCAAGCGGTGGCCCGGTGCGTGGAGGCGGGAGTGGGCGGCTCCGTCACCCTCGAGGTCGGAGGCAAGGTCGATCAGCGCCATGGCCCGCCTCTTCGCGTCACCGGACTCGTGCGCACGCTGTTCGATGGGCGCTTCGTGCACAAGGGGCCCATGGCCCGGGGGCTGCCCGGTCGGCTTGGGACCACCGCGGTGCTCGACGTCAACGACATCAAGGTCATCCTGATCTCGTACCGCTGGCAGACCCTCGACCCCGAGATGATCCGCTTCGTCGGCCTCGATCCCCTCGACCACAAGATCCTCGTCGTGAAGTCGACCATCCACTACCGCGCCGCCTTCGAGCCCATCGCGCACGAGATCATCGAGGTCGACGCCCCGGGCCTGTCGTCGTCTAACCTGGGCCGCTTCGACTTCCGGCGCATCCGTCGGCCGATCTTCCCCCTCGATCCGGACACGCGGTATCCCTGAGGAGGCCCCGGCATGGCGTTCCCAGGTTTTACTCCCGCCGACTTCAAGGTTTTCGACATCGACGGCTTCACGCCTCGCATGGAGGCCATCCGGACGCGCATCCGGCCCAAGCTCGAAGCGATTGGGCGCGACCTCCTCCCCGACGTGGGACGCATCGCGGGCGACCAGGCCTTCGCCCATGTGGCCAAGCACGCCCGGCGCACCGTCAACCCGCCCGACGATACCTGGGTCGCCTTCGCCCTCGACAAGCGCGGCTACAAGAAGCACTGCCACTTCAAGATCGCGGTGTCGCGGGGAGCCGTGCGCTTCCTCTTCGAGGCGGGTCCCGAGCACGCGGGCAAGAAACGCTGGGTCTCTTCCTGGAAGCGACAGGGGCCGAAGCTCGCCCCTGTCCTCCGGCGCGCCAAGGGGCTCGCCTGGTTCAAGAACGAGCACGACGAGTCGCCCACCGCCGTCCTCGCCGATCTCTCCTCCGACGAGGTGGCGCGTCTCGGCGACGAGCTCGTGCGCACGCGCGACGGCCAGGTCGTGTTGGGACGTGCGGTGTCCGCCCAGGAGGCCGCCCACTGGAAGCCTCGTGACTTCGCCCGCGCCGCCCGCGAGACCTTCCAGCTCCTCGCGCCGCTCTACCGCCTCACGTGATTTCCGCCGTCGATCACGTCGTCCTCGTCGTGAATGACTTCGAGACGGCGCTCGCGTTCTATCGCGAGGTTCTCGGCTGCCAGCCCCTCGGCGTCGACGAGTGGCGCCAGGGGCAGCGCCGATTCCCCTCCCTCATGGCAGGGAGGACCATGATCAACGTGCACGAGGCCGGCCGTCCCGTCGCGCCCGAGGCGGCCGTGCCCACGGCCGGCTCCGAGGATCTCTGCTTCGTGTGGCAGGGGCCCATCAAGGACGCCGTGGAGCGGCTATCCGCCCACGGCGTGCCCATCGAAATCGGCCCCGTCCCGCGTCGCGGCGCGCGCGGCGTCGACGGCACCTCCGTGTATTTCCGCGATCCCGACGGGAATCTCCTGGAGCTCATGTCATATGACTGAGGCCGTCGTCTTCGACATGGACGGGGTCCTCATCGACTCGGGCGCCCATCATCGCGCCGCGTGGCAGGCCCTCCTCGAGGAGATCGGCGAAGAGCCCGCCCATCCCGAGCCCTGGCGATTGACCATTGGACGCCCCAGCGAAGAGGCCGTGCCCCTCCTCCTCAATCGCCGCCTCTCCGACTACGAGGTGCGGCAGCTCGCGCGGCGCAAGCGCGACCTCTACGTCGACTTCGCGCGCGCGGGCCTCGTCACCGTACCCGGGGTGAGCCGCTTCGTAGTCGATCTCGCGCGTCGGCGCGTGCCGCGCGCGGTGGGTACCTCCGCCTCTGGCTACGACGTGCATCATCTCCTGGCCGGCGCGGGCCTCCTCCGTTACTTCGACGTCATCGTCACCGCCGACGACGTCACGTACGGCAAGCCCGACCCGGAGGTGTACCTGCTCGCGGCGGCCCGTCTGCGCGTCGCACCCGAGCGCTGCCTGGTCTTCGAGGACTCGTTGGTGGGTGTGCAGGCGGCGCGGCGGGCGGGCATGCGCGCGGTGGGCGTCACCACCGCCCACACCGAGGACGAGCTCGTGAACGCGGGCGCGGAGAGCGCGGTGGCCGACTTCGAGCAGGTCGAGTGGCCGGCGATCGCGCGCCCGTAAGCACGTCTGCCTTCTGGGAGAAGCTCTACGCGGCCGGACAGGACGGCTGGGAGCTCGGCGAACCCGCGCCCGCTCTGGTGCAACGCCTAGAGGCGGGGCTACCCCTGGCGCCGGGCACCCGTGTGGCCGTTCCCGGTGCGGGGCGCGGTCACGACGCCCGTCTTCTCGCCCGTCGCGGCTACCAGGTCACCGGCTTCGACTTCGCGGAGGCCGCGGTGCGGGAGGCGCGCCGCCTCGCCGAGGAGGAGGGCGTGCGCGTGGCCTTCGAGCGGCGCGACGTCTTCTCGCTCGCCGCGGACTACACGGAAGCTTTCGACGCAGTGTGGGAGTACACGTGCTTCTGCGCCATCGATCCCGCTCGGCGAGGCGAGTACGTCGACGTGCTCCATGACGTCCTCCGGCCGGGCGGCCTCCTCTTCGGCTGCTTCTATCCGCTGCGCGAGGGCACGGACGGCCCACCCTTTCCCGTCTCGCGCGAGGGCATCGAGGCCGACCTCGCTCCGCGCTTCGATCTTCTGGAGTCGGCGCCCCCCGCTGCCTCCCCCGAACGCCGGCGCGGTCTTGAGTGGCTGATCCTCGCGCGCCGGCGCGCCAGTTGATTCGAGCAGTGAGCGCGTGCTAGGGTTGGGCACTTTTTCCACCCCGCCCCGACTGCGGGTCCGCCGGTGATGGCCAAAGGAGGCTTCGGCATGAAATGGTTCCGCGTCGTCTTCGTCCTGCTCCTCGTGGGCGCCGTGGGCACGGCCGTGGTCTCCCGTGATCTCGCCGACGCGCAGGCGCAGACCATCAAGATCGGTGTCCTCTTCGATCAAAGCGGGCCCTTCGCGGCGGGCGGCTCGGTCAACTGCTGGCGCGGCGCCAAGATGATCATCGACTACGTCAACGAGCACGGCGGCGTGCTCGGTAAGTACAAGCTCGTGCGCGTCGACGGGGACAGCCAGTCCAAGGCCGACGTGGCCATCAACGAGGCGGAACGGCTCTTGAACGCGGAGAAGGTCGACATCCTCGCCGGCATCTACTCGAGCGCGCACGCGGTGCCCATCGCGGAGCGGGTGGACAAGCAGAAGCGCTTCCTCTGGATCACCACCGCCATCGCGGACGCCGTGTTCAAGGACCGCAACCTCCAGTACACCTTCCGCCCCCAGCCCAACGGCGGGCTGTTCGGCTCCTACTCTGTCCAGTACATCGCAGCCTACGCGCAGGAGAAGCTCAAGAAGTCGCCCAAGGATCTGCGGGTGGCCATCATCTACGAGGACGGTCCCTACGGCACCAACGTGGGCACCTCCAATGACGAGGAGGCGCGGAAGCAGGGGATGCAGGTGGTCCTCAAGGAAGGCTATTCGATCCAGGCGCCCGACCTCTCCTCGCTGGTGACGAAGCTCCGCGCGGCCCGTCCCGACGTGCTCTTTCACACCGGCTACAACCCCGACATCGCGCTCTTCCTGCGTCAGGCCAAGGAGCAGGGGCTTCGCGTCAAGACCTATGTCGGCCACGGGGCGGGGCACAGCCAGCTCGACAAGCTCAAGGAAACCATTGGCAACGAGTCCGAGGGCTTCCATACCGTGGATCCCGTGGCGTCCCAGCTCATCGAGAAGAAGGTGAGCCCCAAGGCGGCCGAGATGACGCGCGAGATGGTCAAGCGCTACCAGAAGGAGTTCGGCGACGGGCCCATCGCCCCCCACGTCTCCATGGGCTTCAACAATCTGGGCATCCTCCTCCTCGACGTGCTCCCGCGCGCCATCCAGAAGCACGGTGGCTTCTCCTCCGAGCAGCTCGCCAAGGCCGCCCGCGAGACCGACATCCCCGAGGGTGGGACGAGCCAGGGCTACGGCGTGAAGTTCCTCGGCGAGGGCAATCCGATGCGCGGCCAGAACGAGCGCGCGTTCCCGACCGTCTTCCAGGTGATCGACGGGAAGTTCGAGGTCGTGTGGCCCAAGTCCGTGCAGACGGCGACGCCCGCCGTGCTGCTGCCCGCTTCCTCTCCTCTCTTTGCGCGCTAGCCGAGCCAGACGGCACCGTCCGGGCGGCCAGGCTCCGGCGGCGCCGTCGTCGCCTCCGTGCTGACCGTTTCGGGGCTGACCAAGCGCTTCGGGGGCTTCCTCGCCCTGCGGGGCGTCTCCTTCGAGATCACGCCGGGTGAGATCCTCGGACTGATCGGACCGAACGGCTCGGGCAAGACCACGTGCTTCAACTGCATCTCGGGGGCGCTGCTGCCCTCTGGCGGCTCGATCAAGTTCCTCGGTGATGAGATCGGCGGGCTCACCCCCGATGCCATTTGCCATCGCGGCGTCGCGCGCACCTTCCAGATCCCGCGTCCTTTCCGCAAGCTCTCCATCCTGGAGAACGTCGCCGTCGCCTCCCACTTCGGCTCGGCGACCCGCAACACTGAGGCGGAGGCGCGCCAGCAGGCCGCGGAGGTGCTCACCCTGGTGGGCCTGCCCACGGATCCTGCCGCCTCCACCACATTGCTAGGCGCGGGCGGCCTCAAGAAGCTCGAACTGGCGCGGGCGCTCGCCACCAAGCCCAAGCTCCTCCTCGCCGACGAGAGCCTGGGCGGGCTCGATCCCGCCGAGATGCACGACGCCGCCGAGATGCTCCGTCGCATCCGCGGAGAGCTCGGCATCACCATCGTGTGGGTCGAGCACATCATGGCCACCCTCCTTCGCGTGGTCGATCGCCTGGTCGTGCTCGATCACGGTGAGAAGATCGCGGAGGGCCTGCCCCTCGAGATCGCCGAGAACCCCCAGGTGATCGAGGCCTACCTCGGCGAGAAGGTCGTACTCACGTGAGCATGCTCGAGCTGCACGGGATCACCTCGGGCTACGGCGCCTTCACCGCGCTGTGGGACGTGAGTATCCGCGTGGAGAAAGGGGAAGCGGTAGCCGTGGTCGGCCCCAACGGCGCGGGGAAGACCACCCTCATGCGCGTGATCTCCGGGCTCCTCCCCGCCCGCTCCGGCCAGCTCGTCTTCGAGGGGCGTGATCTCTCGGGTGAGAAGGCCTACGACGTGGTCGCCCACGGTATCGCGCACGTGCCCGAAGGCCGGCGCATCTTCCCCGCGCTGACCGTGGGGGAGAACCTCAAGATGGGCGCGTTCATCCCCGCCGCGCGCACGCACTACCGCGAGAGCCTCGAGCGCGTGTACACCCTGTTCCCGGCGCTAGCGGAGCGGCCGACGCAGCGGGCGGGCAGCCTCTCGGGCGGAGAGCAGCAGATGCTCGCGGTGGGCCGTGCCCTCATGTCGCGGCCCAAGCTCATCCTCCTCGACGAGCCATCAATGGGCCTGGCCCCCGTGATGGTGCTGCGCCTCTTCGACCTCATCCGCCGCGTGCGCGAGGAGGGCTACACCATCCTCGTGGTCGAGCAGAACGTGCGCCAGGTCCTCAAGATCGTGGATCGCGCCTATCTGCTCGAGGTAGGACGCATCAAGATGGAAGGCCGCGCGAGCGAGCTCGTCGAGCAGGACTTCGTGCGCAAAGCCTACGTGGGCGCCTAGCGCATGACGATTCGACGCGCGAGGCTGACGTGGCCTCTCGTCGCGGGTACCGTGGCGCGGCTGGCTGCGTCACCCTCTCGCCTGAATCGCAGCCCTGCGGGCCGCGCACGCTTGGAAGGGGTTCACCGCGCTGCCCTCCAACCGCTGCGCCCGAATCGACCCGCCCGACTGTGCGAGCGGCATTCAGGAACCCCGCCTGAACGGCTGTTCCGCTTCGAGCGCCGGCTTCGCCGGCGCAATCCTTCTCGGGGGAGGTTCGGAAGGGGGGCGGAGCCCCCCTCCGACTCTTATGATTGATCCGCTGTTCCTGCTCGAGGCGGTGGTCAACGGCGTGTTGCTGGGCGGCGTACTGGCCCTGCTCGCCCTCGGGCTCAACCTCATCTTCGGCGTGATCGATATCGTGTGGATCGCCTACGTCGACCTCGTCATGCTCTGCATGTACGCCGTGTACTTCTTGGTCACCGTCTACCACTGGCCCATCGTGCTGGCCGGGGTGGGCTCTGTCGTGACGGGGGTGATCCTGGGCCTCCTCGTCCACCTCCTGATCATCTCGCCCATCTTGTCGAGCCCGCCCATCAACCAGTTCCTGGCCACGGGGGGACTCCTCTTCTTCATCCAGTCCTTCGCCACCCTCCTCTGGAGCACGGACCATCGCTCGGTACGCGTGAACCTGCCCGTGCTCGAGGTGGGTGGCATCTTCATCTCCTTTCCCCGCCTGATCGCCTTCGGCCTGTCCATCCTCGCCATGCTCGGCCTCTACCTCTTCCTCACCCGCACCTTCGTGGGCACGGCCATCCGTGCCGTCTCGCAGGATCGTGACGCCACCGCCCTCATGGGCGCGAACCCGCTCCGGCTCTATCTCGTCACCTCCGCGGTGGGGGGGGCCATGGCGGGCATCGCGGGCGCGTTGCTCATCATCCAATATGCCGTGCATCCGTACTTCGGGGGCGCCTTCGGTCCCCTCACCTTCATGATCTGCGTGCTGGGCGGCCTCGGCAGCATGTTCGGCGCCTTCGTAGCCGCCTTCATCATGAGCCAGATCATCTCGGTGGGCGGGGTGCTCATCTCTACCGAGATGGGCTACGTGGTCGCCTTCGTGATCTTCATCGTGCTGATGTTCGTCCGCCCCGGCGGCATCTTCGCCAAGCGCACATGAGCTGGCGACGTCTCTGGGCCGTCCTGATCGTCGCCGTGCTCGCCGTGGGGCCGTTCCTTCCCCTCGGCCGCATGCGAGAATACGTCGTCCACGTCATCGTCCAGATCTTCATCTGGTCCTTCGTCGGCGGCGCGTGGTCCCTCATGGGCCGCTTCGGCTTGGGCTCCCTCGGCCACGGCGCGTTCCTCGGCGTGGGCGCCTACGCGACCTCTCTCCTCTGGAACTTCTTCGGCCTCACCCCGTGGATCGGCGGGCTCGTGGCCATCCTCCTCACCGTGGCCCTCGCCGTGGTGATCGGCTACCCGTGCTCCCGCTTCCAGGTGGTCGGCCACTACTTCGGCCTCGTCACCCTCGCCGTGTCGGAGGTCGTGCGCCTCCTCATCATTGCGGAGCGCGACTGGACGGGCGGCTCCCTCGGGGTCAGCCTCAAGCCCGCGCCGTCGGACTCGAGCATCTGGGCGCTGCAGTTCGCGGACAAGCGCGTCTTCTACTACGTGGCCATGGCCCTGTGGCTCTTCGGCCTCTGGGTGTGGGTGCGGGTGGACCGCAGCATGGCCAGTCGGGCCATGGAGGCCATCGGCGAGGACGAGACGGCGGCGGCTTCGGTGGGGATCCACGTGACGCGCTTCAAGCTCGGCATCACCGTGCTCTCCGCGGCTCTCACCGCGCTGGGCGGGGTCATCCTCGTCCAGTACCTCGCCTACGCCAATCCCGACACCATGTCGGGCATCGGCGTCTCCCTTCGCATCGTCTTCGCGGTGGTGCTGGGCGGGATGTACTCGCTGCTGGGGCCGTCCGTGGGCACCGCGCTCACCATCGCGCTCAGCGAGTTTCTCCGCATCTATTTCGGCATCAAGCTGATCGGGATCGCCGAGACCATCTACGGTCTCGTGCTCATCCTCTGCATCATCTTCCTTCCCGCGGGCATCTACGGCTCGCTCCGCGACTCCCTCCGCCGCCGCGCCACCGCCCGCACCGCCACCGCATGATCGCGGCCCTCCCCCTTCCGATCGGTCCAGGCCTCGGGCATAATTTGGTGGTGACGACCTGGTCGGTGCATCCGGAGCAGGACCCTCCCAAGGCGTTGCTCGCCCTTGCGGAGCAGGTGGAGCGCGACGGCGGGCTGCCCCTCGCGCTCTACCGCGAGCCGGTGGGCGATCATTGGCACATCTTCTGTCTTCTCCCCATGGGCAAGGTCGAGCCCACGCCCTATCAGCGCGACCTCTCGCCGACCCACGCCAAGCGGCTGCAGGAAGTGGTGAAGAAGATCGATCGCTTCGTGGACCCCATCGTGGTCATGTCGCCCAAGCCCGGCCTCTACTGGACGCCCAACGGCAACCACCGTCGCACTGTGCTCCAGAAGCTCAAGGCGACCATGGTCCCGGGCATTCTCGTGCCGGAGGCCGAGGTCGCCTTCCAGATCCTCGCCCTCAACACGGAGAAGGCCCACAACCTCAAGGAGAAGTCCCTCGAGGTGATCCGCATGTATCGCGGCCTCGTGGCCGACGAGCCGGAGAGCAGCGAGGAGGACTACGCCTTTCAGTTCGAGGCCCCCCACTTCATCACCCTGGGTCTCCTCTACGAGAAGAACAAGCGCTTCGCGGGCGGGGCGTTCGCGCCGATCCTGCGCCGCGTGGACAAGTTCCTCAAGGGTCGCTTCCCCAAGACGCTCGAGGAGCGGGAGGCGCGGGCGGAGCTGGTGCGGGCCGCCGACGAGGCGCTCACCGACGTGGTGGCCAAGATCAAGAAGCGCGGGATCAATCATCCCTACGTGAAGAACTTCGTCCTCGCGCGCACGACCCCGCTCACCCGCCAGCGGAAGACCCTGCCCTCCTTCGATCAGACCTTCAAGAAGCTCGTGGAGAACATCGAAGCCTTTGACGTCTCCAAGGTCCGCTACGACGACATCCAGCGCTCCGCCATCATGGCCGCACCGGCCGCCAGCTAGTCCCGCATGGCGCGGCCTGGCACGCTCTCGCCGTCCGACATCGCCGGAAGGTTGCCCGCGCTGCCCGGCTGGACGCTCGAGGCGGGCAAGCTCCACAAGAGCTTCACCTTCAAGGATTTCGTTGACGCGTGGAGATTCATGAGCGCGGTCGCCCTCGTGGCCGAGGCCATGGGTCATCATCCGGAGTGGTCCAACGTCTGGAATCGCGTGGTCGTCGATCTCAGCACCCACGACGCAGGCGGGCTGACCACCCTCGACTTCGACCTGGCCGCCCGGATGGAGGCGTTGGCGGGACCGCGCTCATGACGGGCAAGATCGCCGTGGTCACCGGGGGTACGGGGGCCCTTGGCCGGTCCATCGTGCTTCGATTCCTCCGCGACGGCGCCACGGTCGCCGTGCCCTGGTTCGTCTCCGAGGAATGGACGGCGCTCGGGGAGGCGGCCGGCGAGGCGCGCGCCCGGCTTTCGGGCCGCAAGATCGACATGGTGGACGAGGCCGCCGTCGCCACCTTCGTGACGGAGGCGGCCGCCGGGTCGAAGCGGGTCGACGTGTTGGTGAACGCCGTGGGCGGCTTTGCGGGAGGCGACCTCGCCTCCACTCCTCTCGCAGAGTGGCGCCGGATGATCGACCTCAACCTTACCTCGACGGTGGTGGGCTGCCGAGCCGTCCTCCCCGGCATGCGAGCGGCCCGGCGGGGCCGCATCATTAATATCGCCTCTCGGGCCGTGGTCCCGCCCCTGGGAGGCTTCATCGGCTACACGGTGGCTAAGAGCGCCGTCATCGCGCTGACCCAGGCCCTTGCCCAGGAAGAGCGGCCGCACGGCATCACGGTGAACGCGGTGCTGCCCAGCACGATGGACACGCCGGGCAACCGCAAGGCCATGCCGGACGCCGACCGCTCGGCATGGGTCAGCACGGAGTCTGTCGCCGACGCTATCGCCTTTCTTGCCTCCGATTCTGCCTCGGCTGTGACGGGAGCCTGCATCCCGGTTTGACACGGCTGTGCTAGACTCCGCCGCATGAGATCGCTCCGCGGCGTGGTCCCCGCCCTCGTCGCCACGCTTCTCGGAGTCGGTTGCACCAGCGCGCCTCCCCTTCCGCCCACCGCGCCGGTGGCCGCCAGCATCAAGGCGGCGGGTCCCGTCCGCGAGGTGCTCCCGAACGGGCTGACTCTGCTCATCCAGGAGCATCGCTCATCCGACATCGTCGCCGTGTACCTCTGGGTCGGCACCGGCGTGCGCTACGAGAAGCCCGACGGGCTCGGCTACGCTCACTTCCAGGAGCACATGCTCTTCAAGGGCACCGACACCTTCGGCCCCGGCTACATCGACCGTACGGTGGAGGGGCAGGGCGGACGGAGCAACGCCTTCACCTCGTTCGATTACACGACCTTCCAGATCCAGGTGCCGAGCGATGGCACCCGGAAGGCAATCGAGCTCCTCGATGCCATGGCCTTCCGCTCGACCTTCGAGCCCAAGGAGATCGATGCGGAGCGCCAGGTGATCTTCGAGGAGGCCCGCATCGAGACGGACACGCCCAAGTCGGCCATCATCCGCCAGCTCTACGGCCTGGTCTTCCCCGACAATCCCTACGGCCGCCCGGTGCTCGGCACGCCGGAAACGATGAACGCGGCCGATCGCACCAAGCTCAAGGCCTTCAACCAGCAGTACTACACGCCGGAAAACATGGTCCTCGTGGTGGTAGGCCCCGTCGATCCCAAGGCCATCCGCTCCATGGTGGACGAGACCTTCGGCAAGCGGCCGCGGACGGGCGACGCGCCTCCCCCCACGCCGCCCGTCACCCCCCTCAAGGGGATCGTCTGCAAGACGGTGGAGCGCCCTGAGCAGCAAGCGCAGTTCGCCATCGGCTGGCAGGCCCCGAGCCTCTCGAATCCGGACAGCTTCGCCCTCGACCTCGTCGCCACCATCCTGGGCGGCACCGAGAGCTCGCGGCTGACCAAGACCCTGCGCGACAGCGAGCGGCTCGTCTCGGGGATCAGCGTGAGCAACTCCTCCATGCAGCTCTCGGGCATCTTCTACGTCCAGGCCCAGCTCGAGGCCGGCGATCTCGAGAAGGCGAAAGCGCGCATCCTGGAGGAGCTGGCGCGCCTCGAGAAGGACGGCCCCACCGAGGAGGAGCGCCAACTCGCGGTGACCAAGGCGGAGTCGGAGCATGCCTTCGCCTACGAAACCTCCGACGGCATCGCCGCCGCCTACGGCATCACCCAGCTCACGGGCAATCTCGACGACGAGCTGCGCTACGTGGACCGTCTGCGCGCGGTGACGAACGAGCAGATCCGCGACGTCGCCCGCAAGTACCTGTCCCTGACCGACTACGCGTGCATCTCCTTCGTACCGGGGAAAAAGTGATGGGCCTTCCGCGCGCCCGCATGATGGTGGCGATCTTGCTGCTCCTGGTCCCATCGGTGGTGGCCGCCCAGACGGTCACTGTCACGCGCACGCACCTGCCCAACGGGCTCACCGTGCTCGTGCGGGAGAACCCCGAGGCGCCCGTGGTTGCCTTCTCCCTCATGATCAGGATGGGCACGCGCACGGAGACCCCGGAGAACGCGGGGATCTCCAACCTGCTGCAACAGATGCTCGTGCGCGGCACCGAGAAGCTCGATGGTGAGCAGATCGCGGAGGCGGCCGACAAAATGGGCGGGGGCATCGACGCCTACGGCGACGCCGACTACTCCGAGATCGCCGCCACCGCGCTCTCGCGCAACTGGCAGGAGATGCTGGACCTGATCGGCGACTGCGTCCTGCGTCCCACCCTGCCCGACGGCACCGTGCAGGCCGTGCGCAACTTCCTGGTGCGCCAGATCAGGAACCGAGGGGACAAGCCCTTCGACGTGGCCGCCGACCGGATGCGCGCCGTCCTCTTCGGGGCCAATCCCTATGCGTGGGACCCACTCGGCCGACGCGAAAGCGTGGAGAAGCTCGACCGCGACGCCCTCATCGCCTACTACCGCCGTTTTTACGTCCCCGGCCAACTCGTCCTCGCCGTGAGCGGCGACGTCAAGAACGCAGAGGTCGTCGCCCGCGCCCAGGAAATCTTCGGCACCATGGCCCCCGGCCAGGTTCCCATGCCTCCCGTACCCGCCCCGCCGCCCATGGCCGCTTCCCGCGAGACGGTGGTGGTGCCAGGGGCCCAGGCCCAGATCTTCATGGGGGCGCTCGCGCCTCCCTTCACCGATCCCGATCACGCGCCGCTGAAGGTCCTCACCGCGCTGCTCGGGGGCGGCATGGCCTCGCGCTTCTTCTCGGAGCTGCGCGATCAGCAGGCGCTCGCCTACACCACGCTCGCGCTCTATCCCTCGCGCGTGGACACGAGCGGCTTCGTGGCCATCCTGGGCACGGCGCCGGAGAACGTGCCCAAGGCCGAGCCCGCCCTCACTCAGCAGCTCGAGCGCGTCCGAACCCAGCTGGCGACGGAGGACGAGGTGGGGGTGGCGCGCGCCTACGTCTTGGGGAGCCAGGCCATGGACCGGCGGACCAACGCCCGGCAGGCCTGGTATCTCGCCTTCTACGAGATCGCAGGGGTCGGCTACGAGTTCCTCGATCGCTACGCGGAGGCGGTGCGGAAGGTCTCACCCGCCGACGTGGAGCGCGTGGCGCAGAAGTATCTGAGCGTGATCAGGACGGTAGTGGTGCAGCCGAACTAGGCGTGCTGCTCGCCCTCGAGTCGGGCGATCTTCGGGAACACCTCGAGGTCGGCCCGGCGCAGGTCTTCCACGAAGTCGACTTCGGTCCACGGCAATCCCGTCACGTCCACGCCCGCCACGGGCTGCCGGCCCACGATCAGGTGGATGGCGTCCTCATACTCGCAGAGGCCGCGGCTCTCCTCGCTCACCTGCTCGAGCAGCTGCACGAGCTCCGGCCCCGCCGCGCTCCCGCACTTGAAGAACCCGATGCCCTCGCCCACCTGATCCCAGGCCGTGGGCATCACCTTCTTGCCGAGGGCGATCACCCGCTCCCCCTGAGTGTAGATCTTCACCTCCTCGCCCGTGTCCGCGAAGCTGCGGTCGATGAGGAGCGCGTTGGGGGCGGGCGAGGTCACCAGCCGGCGGAGGAACTCCCGTGGAAACACCACGTCGGCGTCCATGATCAGCGTAGGACCGCCCCGGATCAGATTCCGTGCGGTGAGAAGGGAAAGGACCGATCCCTGCTGATAGGCGGGATTGTCCAAGCACTCCACGGCAAGGTCGGCGGGGGCGCGGGTGGCGAGAGCCCGGACCTGATCGGCACAATGGCCGACGATGATGACCGCTCGCCGGACGCCGACGGCGTGGAGCGCCTCCAGCATGCGGGCGAGAATCGGACGGCCGCCCACGGGCAGGAGCGACTTCTGAGTGTGGTCGGTCAGTGGAGCGAGCCGGCGGGCAACGCCGGCGGCGAGGATGATGGCGGTCACCGCGCCATCCTGCGCGCGCGGACGCCGTGCCTCGAGCCGGTTCGCATCGGCCTCACGTCGGATAAGGGTCGCATCCGGGGCCGCTGGTGTCTAGAATTTTCTCGCCGTCGCGCTGCTTTCGTTTGACCTCCTCCAAGGCCTCTGGCACGATCAGCGCAGACCTCATCCAGTTCGGCCGCGCGGAGCCGGCGGGCGCGATAAGCTTGAGCCAAGGAGGACGAGGCGAGCATGAGTCAGATCTCTACCGATGTGACGGCGGCGTCCCTCACCGAGACCTTCCGTCGTGACGGCTTCGTGGTGGTGCCGGCTCTCTTCGATGCCGAAGAGACGCGCCACATTTCCGCCTGGACCGACGAGGTGCAGGCCGAGCCCGAAACGCCGGGTCGCGCCATGATGTACTTCGAGCCGAGCCTCCTCCGGCCGGGGGAGCGCGTGCTCCAGCGGGTCGAGAACTTCTGTCCCTTCCATGCGGGTTTCGCGAGGCTGTGCGATGGCGAGAAGCTCCGCGGCACCGTGGGCCGCCTCTTCGGCGAGCCCGCCGTCCTCTTCAAGGACAAGATCAACTTCAAGCTGCCGGGAGGCGACGGCTTCAAGCCGCATCAGGATCAGCAGGCGGGCTGGAGCGTCTATGCCGATCTCTTCATCACCGCCATGGTCAGCATCGATGCCACCACCGCCGAGAACGGCTGCCTCGAGCTGTGCGCGGGCCAGCACACCCGCGGCCTCGTGGGAAGGGAGTGGACGCCGCTGACCGACGAGGACATGCAGCGCATGCAGAGCCGCGCCGTGCCCACCCATCCGGGTGATGTGGTCTTCTTCGACTCGTACACTCCGCACGCCTCGGGCCCCAACCTGACCAGCGAGCGGCGGCGCGTCCTCTACATCACCTACAACCGTTTGTCCGCCGGAGATCATCGCATGCGGTACTACGAGGACAAGCGGAAGAGCTTCCCTCCCGACATCGAGCGCGACCCGACCAAGATCTACACCTTCCGCGTCTGAGTCACGCGATCCACTCCAACGGGTCTTCGTCGCGTCCGGGGGTCTGCCGGTCGACGAAGATCCGATGCCATATGGCGATCTGCATCAATCCCCACAGGGCCCGGCTGGCGTTGCCACCCTGCTGTTGCTCGCGCACGAGCGCGGCCACCCCCGCCGGCTTGAACCATCGCCGGATCCCCGCGTTCTCGGGGAGGAGGCGGGCGAGCTGATCCAGCATCTCGCCGTGCAGCCACTGGCGGATGGGCACGAAGAAACCGCGCTTCCGTCGCCACACGTGCTCGGGATAGAGACGCCGCTCCGCCCAGCGCCGGAGCACAACCTTCCCCGTGCGTCCGGCCACCTTGAGCGAGTCCGGCAGGGAGAGGCCGAACTCGACGATGCGGTGATCCACGAACGGCACGCGCCCCTCGACCCCGAAGCCCATGAGCACGCGATCGACCTTGACGAGCAGGTCGTCGGGAAGGTAGGTCGTGAGATCCACGTACTGTCCCCGTGAAAGCGCGCTCCAGCTCCGGGGCGCTCGCTGCCACGCCGCGATGAACGGCGCGCGCCGACCCCTCGCCGCCGCGCGGAGCTCCCGCCCGAAGGTCTGGCGTACCCAGCGATTTTGCCAGTAGCCGCGGGTGCGGAAGCCGCCAGACCCGGGGGCGACGAGGCGTTGCATCCAGCGCTGGAGAGGATGACGCCGGTAACGCCCGTACCCAGCGAATACCTCGTCGCCGCCTTCGCCGGTGAGTACCACCTTGAGCTCCTCGGCCGCCCGCTCGGCGAGAAAAGAGGTGGGCAGGCTCGCGTAGTCGTGGAGCAGGTCGTCCGTCGACCACATGGTGTAGGGCAGCCGGCGGAACACCGCCTTGCGGTCCAGGATGACCTCTGTGTGCTTGGCCCCGAACCGGCGCGCGACGCCGGCGGCGGGGCCCAGCTCATCGCTCGCCCGGACGTCGCCGTAGCCGATCGAGAAGGTCCGCACGGGCCGTCCGCTCAGCTCGGTGATCAGGGCGAGGAGGGAGCCGGAGTCGACCCCGCTGGACAGGAACAGTCCGTACGGGACATCGGCCCGGAGATGCTCGATCATGACGCGCCGGATGAGCGGCTCGAATTCCTCCACGGCCTCCTCGAGACGGATGCGTCGGGGCCGCAGCTCGAGCGGGGACCAGTACCGATGCTCGCGCAGGTGGAGAGTGGTATCCACCACGAGCGCCGTTCCCGGGGCGAGGCGGCGGATGCCGTGCACGAGGCCGGTTTCCCCCGTGTTGAAGCGATGCTGAAGGAACTCGACGAGGGCCTGGGGCTCGAGCTCGGGCTCGCGCGGCCAGACCGCGAGCAGAGCCTTCAGCTCGGAGGCGAAGAGGAGCCGGTCGGGAAGCTCCGCGTAGTAGAGCGGCTTGATGCCGAGGCGATCGCGGGCGAGCACGAGCTCTCGCGTTGCCAGGTCGTAGAGGGCGAAGGCGAACATCCCGTGCAGCGAGGCGAGGGCGGGCAGGCCGTCCAGGGCGTAGGCGTGGAGGATGATCTCGCTGTCCGATCCCGTCTGGAAGCGTCGGCCCCGCGCCTCCAGAGCCGGCCGGAGCTCCACGAAATTGTAGATTTCACCATTGGCGACCAGGGCGAGGCGCTCGTCGACCATGGGCTGGTGTCCACCACGGACGTCGATGATGGACAGCCGCGTGTTGGTGAGGCCCAGCGACCCGGCCAGGTGGATGCCCACGTCGTCGGGACCGCGATGGGCGAGAGCCGCTGCCATGCGACGAAGCGCCGCCTCGTCCGCGGGACCGTGCCGCATGAGTATGCCGGCTATGCCGCACATGAAGAGACTCCGCTCCCATTGGAGCACAGCCCGGTACCCGAGAGAACAGCACGCATCCCAGCATCCTCCCGCCCGGCTCGATGGTGACCTCCGGATTCGGAAGCGATCGAGTCCGCCGCGCCTAGGTTGTCGTGACCAGGGGCCGTCGCGGGCGGGGCCCAAGCATCCAGAGCGCGCACTAGCTCGGATAGGCGAGCGAATCCCGCGAAACGCGACCAGGCCGACAGAGGGAGTCTAGGCGGCAGGGGGAGCTCGCGGATCGGACGGGGAAAGCGGAACGAATGGCGCCGGATCTGCCGATGGCGAGCATCGGAGGACGACGAGGATCGGCAGGGGACGCAGGCAGCGCACGACGGGCACCTCGGCGAGCCCGGTGGCCGAGGTGATGTAGCCGACGACCTCGTCGAAATCGTCGTCGTCGAAATAGGCGAGCTGCCAGGCGGGATCGGGAGGGTCGGCATAGGCCAGCGGCGTCAGCGCAACGACGAACGCGACGACGAGGAGCACGAGACCGAGCCGGAAGACTCGCGGCGACACTGGCTGATTAGGTACTACTTGCCCCGCCGCCCTGTCAATCAATGATCCCTCGCCCGAGCCTGCCCGAAACTTGAACAGGCATGCCGTCTCTGGCAAGGTCGATGAGTGATTCGCCCCAACGGATCGCCATGACCTCGCGTCACCGCGTGCTCCTCCGTCTCGTGCCGTATCTCCGAGCGCACTGGAGCGCGGTGGCCGCCGGCGTGCTCTGCGCCCTCGCCGCGGGCGCGCTGGGCGGCGCCATCGCCTGGCTGGTCAAGCCCGTCATGGACGAGGTCTTCGTCAACCGTGACCTGACCATGCTCAAGCTGGTGCCCCTCGCCGTCCTCACGGTGTCCGTCGTCAAGGGCGCGGCCGCCTACGGCGAGGGGTACTTCATCGCCTCGGCCAGCGAGCGAGCGGTGGCCCGGCTCCGCCGCGAGGTCTACGCCCACATCCAGGGCATGCCCGTCTCCTTCTTCATTTCGCGGCACTCGGGTGAGCTGCAGGCCCGCGTGGTCACCGATGTCAATCGCGTGGCCCGGCTCTTTTCGTACATGGTGGTGGACACCGTGCGCCGGTCGGGGACGATCGCGGCCATGCTCGTGGTGATGTTCGTGCGGAGTTGGCCGCTCGCCCTGGTGGCGGTGGTGATCTTCCCGGCCCTGGGCGCCCTCGTGTGGGCGCTCGGTCGTCAGCTGTACCACATCAACCGGCGCACGCGCGAGCGGGTGGCCGAGCTCTTCGTGGTGCTCCAGGAGTCCTTCACGGGCGCCAAGATTGTCAAGGCCTTCGGGCGCGAGCAGTCCGAGCAGAAGCGCTGGGACCGACTCAACCGGCGCCTCCTCGACCTCGCCCTCAAGGACATCAACATCGACGAGCTGTCCAAGGCGGCCATCGAGGTGCTGGGCGCGGTGAGCATCGTGGGCATCGTGTGGTACGCGGGCTCACTGGTGATCGCGGGCCAGATGACCCCCGGCGACGCCTTCTCCTTCATGGCCGCGGTGGCTCTCCTCCAGCGCGCGGTGAGCGAACAGATCCGCTCC
>Ga0306920_100000724_pt1 | contig 39474 bp, 23 predicted proteins | sample flu12Cox44000170_FD_204666 | JGI IMG/M metagenome (GOLD analysis project Ga0306920, IMG submission 204666) | Lab enrichment of tropical soil microbial communities from Luquillo Experimental Forest, Puerto Rico - flux4day.12C.oxic.44.000.170 (v2)... | ecosystem: Environmental > Terrestrial >... | reverse complement strand
CCTCAGTCTTATCTTGTCCATTGCGGTATTCGCCTCGGCCGGCACGCCGTCGCACGAATACAAGGTTTTGCCACCAATCACGCGAGGCAATCTCAGCCTCTTTCCCGTCATTGGGGGAGCCGAATCCAACACTGCGCGCCTGCTCACGCTGGATGAAGGGTTACGCTCCGGCGCAGTGATCGTCACCGAAGCCGGCTCGCTACAGGGACTCGTTCGTCCCAGTATGCGCTTCCGTCAATATTCGGGAGCCGAAGTCAACAAGTTGGTGTTGGTCAACAATTCCGATCGGCCATTGCTACTGCTCGCAGGAGAGGTGGTCACAGGTGGCAAACAGGACCGGGTGATCGGCGTCGATCGCATCGTTCCGCCGAAGTCGGACCCGATCGATCTGTCGGTTTTTTGTGTGGAACCTGGGCGTTGGGTGGCTTCCTCCGAGCACTTCGCAAGCATGAGTTCCGCGATGGCCCAGCCTAGTGTGCGCCAACCTGCGATGGCGGCACGCGATCAGCATCAAGTGTGGGCCCATGTGGCTTCGGCGAATGCCGGAATGGCAGTGGCAGCGCCGACAGCCAGCGCAGTGGTAGGCGGACCGATCGGCGGGGGCACGACCTCCTATGCCAAGGTCATGCAGAATCCTGAGGTGGAAAAGAAAGTCGCTTCCGTCGCGGCCAATTATGACGGCCTGTTGCATGAGCTGCGCAAAGTCGGTGCGACGGGAGTGGTGGTCGCGGTCAACGGACACATCACATGGGCCGACGTCTTCGCCAGCACCGACTTGCTCGAACGCTACTGGCAGAAGCTGATCCGCTCCTACGCAGCCGAGTCGCTGACCAGCTTGCGCACCAGCGGCGACACCGATCAAAAATCGGCGCAAATGTTCATTGACCGTTTGCAGGGAACCCGTGAAGTCAGCGAAACCGAGCCTGGAATCTTCCGCCGCACCGAGACCACAGGAGATGGCTATAAGGTATTTACCCTCAGCTCACTCCTGCCGAAAGAGGAGTACACCGTCCACCTGGCCAAGATGACCGACAAGGACAACCTCCCGATTACGGTCCACCCGCTGGAGCGAAGGCCGTAACTCGACATGGCGTTCGGAACAAGATTGGAGAAGCGGCTACGACTCTTGCTTCGAACGCAGCAGTTTCGCGGTTTTTTTCAAGTCCTTGACGAACGCCGCCATTTGAGCCTGCCGCGCAGCGTCATCCTGTGCCCGAAGAATCGACGACGGATGTACAGTAGCGGTCGCGTAGGGTGCGAGTTCGGAACTGACGAATTGTCCTCGTTGGGTACTTACGCGAAGCCTCTTGCCAAGAAGTGCTTGTGCCGCTGTTGCTCCGAGGCACACCAGCACTTGCGGCCGCACGATCCGAATTTCGGCTTCAATCCACGGCCGGCACGCTTGAATTTCGAGCCCTCTCGGCTTCTTGTGAATGCGCCGCTTACCGCCTTCTGCCGCTGCCCACTTGAAGTGCTTCACGACGTTGGTGACATAGACTTTGCTGCGACCAATACCTGCTTCCTCTAACGCACGGTCCAGAAGTCTTCCTGCCGGCCCTACAAACGGACGCCCGGCGCCCTCCTCCTGATCACCTGGCTGCTCTCCAACGAACATGATCTTGGCCGGAGACGGCCCTTCGCCGAACACAGTTTGCGTGGCGTTCTTCCAGAGGTCGCAGGCACGACAGCCTGCAGCATTTTTTAAGACGTTGATTTTAAAAGACTGCAAAGATAGAAATTTGCGTGACGCAACCAGGGTCTTGCATAGTAGATGCAAGGTGTTGCGCATCAAATCGCACGTTCCACCGAGCCCGATCACGCGTCCCAAGAACTAATGAAGGACACACTCACACCCGAAGTTATGGCCCGCTCTTCCGAGCCGCAACGGTTCCGCAGTATCAGCCTTAAAGTGCATGATGTCAGCCAGCTGTTCAACTCGATGGACCCGTCTCCTTTCCTCGAGAAGGACCTCGACGACGATGCGGAGGACTTCATCGTTAGCTGGGCGCGCGAGTTTCCTCTCGACGAACCCCTGAAGCTGCGTATCCATCTGGAGCACTGGCCGAGTGAAAATCCCGAAAGCATGATCGAGCAGGCCGTCCATAACCATTTCGCTCATCGTGCGGAGTTAACCAACCTGGAGTTCAGAGCGCTGATGAAGCAAGGTCGTTTCAGCCTGCTAATCGGTCTTTCATCGCTCGCCTTTTGTCTTGCTCTCAGCAAGGCGTTACTGGGAGCGGAGAGTGGAACATGGCCGAGCATCTTGCGTGAGGGACTCACCATCGCGGGCTGGGTGGCGATGTGGCGGCCCATGGAGATCTATCTCTACGATTGGTGGCCGGTGCGTCGCCGCAGCCGCATCTACACCAAATTGAGTCAGGTGCCGATTGAGCTTCTGCACAACAACGGTTAAGGCCAGGAAGTTGGCTGTATTTGCGACGAACATCACTACAAGAGAGCAACCTGACGGGCTCGATATCACTCCAACTTTCGAAGGAGTAAAGCATGCCTAATAAGAAGAGTTCCGGCCGCAAGTACGGAAGGGCAGCGGGCAAATCGGTCGAGAGCGCGATGCGGCGATTCGACAAGGGAACATTGAAATCCGGCAAAGGCGGCAAGGGCGGGACGGTCAAGAGCCGCAAACAAGCGATCGCCATAGGGCTCTCGGAGGCGCTCAAGGAAGGTGCTAAGGTGCCCAAGAAGAAAAGCAGCACCTAAAAGGGCAACCTACTGGAACCGGTATCCCGGTTGAAGTTCGCAACGGTATCCGGTCACCTGATCGTTGATTTTTGCTTGTGAGCACTGGGCCCACCCGAGCGAGAGATTTGGACCCATCGGGAAAACGATGGCTTGTCCATTGAGGTCGGCTTCAATACTCAACCCCTCGGCGGAGTTCGGCAGAGTGAAGCTCAACGACGGTCCAAAGATCGCAGGATACGACTCGCGGACGACATCATTCTCGGAGGGATGAACAACTTCCGCCTCCACCAGAAACGTGGTGGTGTCGGACCAATTGATCGTAGAAACGCTGAGGTGCCTTCCGTCAGCCGACAATGTCTGGTGATCAACCCGGGTAAAAGGGCACGGTCCCGCGATACAGGAGACACGAACATTGCGGAATTGGTTGCCTTCTCCGGCATCCAGCGCGACAGTCGCAGATGCGGCTTTCCATTTCTTGTCGGGTGAACACAGGCTGTTTGGTTCGCAGGGTGCATTTCCCGTATTTGCTACCTCGAAGGTCTGCACTTCGCTGCCGACGTTCGCAGTATTGGAAGACCTGAATATATAGCGCACACGAACGTTGGAGATGACCTGTTGTGGAGTCCGCGGCGCGGGAAGATCCGCAGGCGTACCCTTAGGGATCATGCGTGCGACGTAGAGTTTGTAGCCCGTGCTGTCGCTGAGTTGCAGTGGCTGGTAACCCGGGTGCTCAAACCGAAATACAACCGGTTGTCGGCCTCCGAATCGGCTGGGAAAGGTGAATTCGAACAGCCCGGCTTGGTCCGATTTCGTTCGCTCGGTCAGCCCCGTCGTAACTGCCGTGATTTCCACGTCGGCAAGGGGTACCTGCTTGCTCGGATCGGTATCTTGCCGGATGACAGCGCCTCGAAAAACAACCTCCCGGCTTCTTCGAACGCTGGACACTACTAAACCGCCGGCAATTGCCACGGCGGCGACGACGGCCACCCCGATTGCGAGTTTGCTGTCCCGTGTCATCGGAGAACATTCATGTCGCTCAAAGCAGCGCACTTCCTCCTGTGAATTCGATGCAGGCTGCGAGCATAACGTCCCATATGGGCCGCAACTTACTTTCAGAAAAGTACATCTAACGGAAGGCTGTGAGGGAGATAGAGGCACGATCGAATTGCCTGTCGCGCAGGCGTTTTTTGCGGCTGATGGCCGGTGCAAGTGCAGCGATTCCGGCGATGGGCGGCATTACTGCCGGATCATACGCGGCGGGTCAGGTTGCCTCGGGAAACGTTCCTGCCGCTTCCGCTACGACATTGGCGAGTGAAGACGACCAACTGCTCCAGGAAGTTGAGAAAGCCCACTTTCAGTTCTTCTGGGAGCAGGCGAATCCGCAAACCGGATTGGTGAAGGACCGCGCCAATGTTCGCTCGGGCGACAACGGTATCGTTGCCAGCATTGCAGCAACCGGCTTTGGCCTGACGGCTTTGTGCATTGGGGAAAAGAATGGCTACGTTTCGTCCGCTGATGCCCGCAACCGCGTGGCCGCCGCACTGCGCTTTTTGGGAAAGAAATTGCCGACACATCGTGGCTTTTTCTACCACTTCGCGAATGTAAACACCGGCGAAAGAATCTGGGATTCCGAGGTTTCATCGGTTGATACCGCCATTCTGATTGGCGGCGTTCTTTCCTGCCGCAAGCACTTCGAATCACATTCCGAAATCAGCAATCTGGCGTACGAAATCTTCAGTCGCGTGGATTGGACATGGCTGGCGGAAGACACTGCGCTGTTATCGCATGGCTGGACCCCAGAGAACGGCTTCATCGCTTATCGCTGGGACTACTACAGCGAACTGATGATGATGTATCTGCTTGGATTGGGTTCGTCGACCAATCCTCTCCGGCCAGAGGTGTGGGACGCATGGAAGCGGACCATATTCGAATACGAAGGTCTCCGCTACATTGGGTCGTTCGCCCCATTGTTCGTGCACCAGTTCTCCGAGGCGTGGTTCGATTTTCGCCACAAGCGAGACAAGTATGCCGATTACTTCGAGAATTCGCGGATTGCGACTGAAGCGCATCGCCTGTTTTGCCTGGGGTTGGCGAAACAGTTTCCCGATTACAGCGATGACCTCTGGGGCATTACAGCCTCGGACTCGCAACACGGGTATGTGGTTTGGGGCGGTCCACCTGCCCTGGGGCCGATCGATGGAACGGTGGTACCGTGCGCAACCGGCGGGTCGTTGCCGTTTCTTCCCGAAGCTACCTTGCGGGTCCTCAGAAACATCCGCGCTCATTACCCATCGGCTTGGAGTAAATATGGGTTTGTGGATGCTTTTAACCCGCTGAAAAACTGGTACAACCACGATGTCATTGGTATCGACGTGGGGATCACCCTGCTAATGGCCGAGAATCTCCGTACAGGGTTTGTCTGGGATATCTTCATGAAAAACCCAGAAGCCGTACGCGGAATGCAGCGCGCCGGATTCCACCCGAACACACAAGCACTGAAGTAAGTTTGCGCCGGGGTGGTGCTTGCCGGATTTTTAATCTCCTGTGACTCAAGCAGCGCGAAGCCGGCGTGGCCGCACGCTTGTACGGGCGAGCGGTCGCTCCTGGAGTAAGAGCTCGGCGGATTGCACTTGTTGATTCTTGTGGAAACAGTTGCGAACGACATCACCACAAACACAATTGGCAGTTGCCAGCAAGATCATCCCTTGGTGATGTGCCATCCAGAGAGGCACAATTTCCGCTCGAGAGCGCCGTGCGCCATTGCGCTTCGTAAAGTCGATAGACTCGAAGGGCCCGTGAGAGCCAAACCAACCGGAACGTTCCATCTTGCGCAGGTTTGTCAGGGCTTCATGCGTATCCACGTGGAGGGCGAGCACGGAAGAATATGGAGAAATTACCAGCTCATCGGGATGAGACTGGCGCAATGCGAGTTCCGGTATGCCATAGGCAAAGTATGCGTAACTCCCATCGTCCTGCTGTTCAGATGACGCCGATTCGGAGATACCCCATGGAACGCGCCTGCTATCGGCGTAGGCACGTTGAGCAAAAACGGCTTCATTTGCAGCCCGCTCCAGCAGGGTATCTGGAAAGGTGTGCATCCAGAGACACGGCATCAGGTACTCAAACATTGTCCCGGCCCAGGAGAGTAGGACGACACGTCCGCGATAGGTTTTGGGGGGGCGCTCCATCGCGAACCAACTCTCCTGTGGAATCTCATTCTTGGCGATGGCCACGAATGCTGCCACACGGGCTTCAGAGGCGAGCTGGTCATAGCAAGCTGCCGTCGGTCTCTGGTTATCGGCATCAATGGCGATAGCAAGCAACTTTCGTTCGGAATTGAACAGGATACTGAAGTCTGTATCCGCTGCGAGGCTGGCAGCATTGGCGGCAACGGATCTCAGGTTTCGGATGAGACCCGAGACGTTAGCACGCGCTTCGGGCAACAATCTTTGAAGTTCCTGGCGCAATCGGTTGTTTTCCGAAGCATCCGGTGTCGAATCCGAAAGAAAAGGGAACGAGGCCAATTGAATCTGTAGTGCATCGATAAAGCCCGGGAGATTTTCTAACTCGAGGTTCGGCCACGATTCAACGCTCAGGTCGGCAAAAGTCTGTGCTAATACGGAGTATTCGGGCAGAAGCCAGGGGAGGTACGACTTCAGCATAGCGTTGATGCTTTCAATCCTTAATGCCAACTGCTCTCGAGCCCAGTGAGACTGCCGCTCCTGGTCAGGCAATTTCGAGCTGCATCGCAATGCTACGCGGATGTTTTCGATTGCCTCGAACCAACTCGACTGGCGTTCTCGGGTAAACTGCTTGAGCTGGCTGCGTTTGAACACCCCCTCCCGGACCAGTTCGTGAACGTAGTCGAACAAGCCGTCCATCAATCGTGAATCCATCAGCGGATGGTGAAGCTGCTCGAGGCAGCCTTGTTCGAGAGTCCATAGGGAAGCGACAAGATTTCCGCTGTCTACTGAAGACACGATCAGCGGGTGGAGCGGCTCGAGTGTTCGACAGTCGTACCAGTTGAAGAAGTGGCCATGGTACCGGGGCAGGCCTGTCACGGTAGTGAGAGTCTTTTGGGTCAAAGCCAAAAACTCCGGCAGCGTCACGTAACCGAGTTGATGCGCAACGAGACGCGAGTTGAGGAGAAAGCCGAGATTGGTTGGCGAGAGCCTCTGGTCAAGGGCGCCAGTGCGGCCGTTTGCGTTGTCCGGAATCAGCCAATTATTTCGAGCATCGCTGAACTCACTGAAAAACCGCCAAGTGCGCAACGCAATACTTCGAAGAAAAACACGATCCTGATCCGAAATCTTGTAAGGAGCGTGCGGGGAACGATCGAGCCAAACCGAAAAGGGTTTACTGCTTGCCCAGAGCAAGAGAATGGGAAGCGCCGCGAAAACAGCCGTTCCACGGAGGAACCAGACTGCAACGCCAATCCCGATTGCGAGTGCCGGCGTCCAATCCAGGTACGCATCCAGAGACGTGCGCCTGGCTCCCTCGAATTCCTCCTGACCGGAAGTGACCCACTCCAGCATGCGGCGGCGTGTTACCAGCCTGCGTACCAGGGCACGAACCATAGCGTCAATTGACAGCAGGGTCTGGTGGGCAAGAAAGATGAGCGTAAGGACAGTTCCCACGTTGGCGGCGAACAAACTGTCGGGCAGGGTACCGACGAAGTCGGGGTCTCGATGCAACACCGCCCTCCCCACATGAAAGACAAACCTGAGTAGATTCGGCAAGAACAGCAGACCGACCGTTGCAAGCGTCCAATATGCGGCAGAACCGGGAAGCACAAGCCAACCCATCACAAACAGCAGAAAGGTTGCCGGCTCGACCAGTCCGCGCCGGAGGTTATCAAATATCTTCCACTTCGATACCAGGGAGATTGGGTTCTCCGTCTCTTTGCCGCGCGGTCCCGGCACCTTAGAAAACAACCACTCGGCGATCTGCCAGTCGCCTCTCAGCCACCGATGCTTGCGCCGATTGTAGGCGCTATAGAAAGTTGGATATCCTTCGATGATTTCGATATCACTCACTAGTCCCGAGCGTGCATAGGCACCCTCAATCAGATCGTGGCTCAGCAAAAGGTTGTCGGGGAAACGGCCATCGAGAACGCGATGCAAGGTGTCAACCTCATAAATTCCCTTGCCTACGTAAGTGCCTTCACCGTAGAGGTCTTGATATACGTCGGACACAGCGCAACTGTAGACGTCCATACCCGTTTGCCCCGACCAGATCTTTGCCAGGCGAGAGCGTCCAGAGCTGCGGATACTGATTCCGGTTCGAGGCTGGAGAATTCCGTACCCTGCTGCCACGATGTTATTGCCGGGGTCGATGATCGCCTGATTCAAGGGATGAGCGAGAGCGCCGATCATACGCCGCGCCGTGTCGCGTGGTAGAAGAGTGTCAGCATCGAGCGCGATGACGTAGCGAATCGAGGACAGGACCGACATGTTGCCCACGGTTGCGGAGTAATCTCCCGCCGATCCACGGAGAAACCTATTCAGCTCCAACAGTTTTCCGCGTTTTCGTTCCCAACCCATCCAAATCCGGTCTCTGGGGTTGTACTTGCGCTCGCGATGAAACAGGAAAAATGATCCGCCACCATGTCGGGCATATTTTTCGTTCAGCCTTTCCAGGAGGCTAGTACAAAGGGTTGCAAGAGGATCGACCTTGGTCGGAGGAGTGCGAGAATCCGGAAGATCAGTGAGCAAAGCAAAATGCAAATTGGGATCCTGGTTTCCAAGAAACCGGACTTCCAAATCCTCAACCACCTTCCGAACATGGGACTCGTCCAGCAATAGCGTGGGGACGGTCACCAGAGTAGTGCAGTTGTCAGGAATGCCGTCTTCGAAATCGAGCTTCGGAAGCGGCTGTGGACTGAGCAAAGAGACGACAAGATAGTTCACGATCTGCACAGCGTCTTCCGAGCAGGGAAGAAGCAAGAGGAGCAGCAGTAAGACATAGGGCGGAAAGGACCAATAGTCAAAACTCGAAAGACTGATCACCGTCACTGCGATGGTTATGGTTAGAAAAGCAATCGATGAAAGATAGAGGTCATCGGGATGCGCCTTGATGAATGTGGTCAGCCGGTGCCCCAAACTCGGGTGGAACCCAACTTTTCGTTTGAGAGGAGCCGCACCCTCCGCCACGAGATAGTAACCAATGTGGGAGACCCGTTCCGCCAAGCGAGGATCCTGGTACGTGGCTCGATTTGCTCTCTGTGCTAATTCGAGAGCTGCGCTGGCAACCTCCAACTCGGAGGCGTCAGAGCGATCAGCAATGTTCGAAACCTCGTTGCGATATAGATCGCGACTTTCGGTGTCCATGCGGCCATAGGCACAAGTGGGATCCTGTTCAAGGTACGAGTCGAAAACAACCAAGGGCTCGATCAGCTGGCGCCACGGAATTCGGTTGATCCTGCGAAGGCTCTCCAGACAGTCGGATGTGAGCCCTTCGACTTCTGAAGATCCACTGCGCGTGTCAGCGTTGTTCACCAGGCATTCCAACAGGACGAGTTTCAACGCCGCAGGCAAGACCCGTAACTCCAGGAGATCAAGGACGGTAACCTCCTGGAATGCGTCCACGAACCGAAAAAACGTCTCTTCTTCAATGCGATAGCCGGTGCTTATCAGGATTTCTTCAGCAATCACCAGAACTCGCGGGATGACTTCGCCTGCCGGGCTGCACACATGAGGGATTTTGCGCAGCCGGTAAAGCGAGTCATATACAGTGCCAAAACTGGTATCCAGCAGAGCAGTGCTTTCCTGCAAAACGTTCTGACTGGATGATGGGGTGGGCCTCTTTCGCAGGGGCCGCATCATGGTTCCGAGCTCCTGAGAAAGCGACCGACAACGATTTGCGAAGGTCCTGGAAGAGATAACGCTGGGAATCCAGGCGAGATTCGTTGCTAACCCGCGCGCCCGTGTACGCAGAGCCTCGACACTCGGTTCCGTTCCAGTTATGCCGGACGGCACGTCGCCATCGTTGATTGCAAATTCCGCGCAAATACGTTGTGTCATCATTTCCCAGGTCCTAGCGATAACTGGCGGCCTGCAATGCAAACATCTCCGCATAGCGGCCGCCGAAGTGAACTAATTGTTGATGGCTGCCTTCTTCGACGACCGCACCGTCTTCCAGTACGACGATTCGGTCCGCCATTCTTACGGTTGAAAATCGATGTGAAATAAACAGGGCAGTCTTTCCAGCCGTGAGTTCTGCGAAACGGCGGAAGACCTCAAATTCGCTGCGCGCGTCCAGGGCGGCGGTTGGCTCATCCAGAATCAACAATTGGGCGTCGCGTAAATAGGCACGCGCCAGCGCGAGCTTTTGCCACTCGCCCCCAGAAAGGTCAACACCACCTTCGAAGCGGCGCCCCAGCATCTGCTCGTATCCCAAGGGCAGCTTGGCAATAACCTCATCAGCCTGACTTTTGTGTGCCGCATCCATCAAAAGATCGGTGTTGTTTAACTCGTCAATGAGGCCTGCGGCCAAGTTCTCCCGCGCCGTCAGTTCGTATCGCATGAAGTCCTGGAATATGACTCCAATCTCACGATAGAGGTCTTCCAGGCGATAGTCGCGGAGATCGATTCCGTCCAGCAGAATTTCCCCTTCCGTGGGGTCATACAGACGAGTGATCAACTTCACGATGGTTGTCTTGCCTTCTCCGTTCTCGCCGATCAGTGCCAGCCGCTCACCTACCTCGAGAGTGAGGTCGAGGTTTCGCAACACGAGTCGCTCGGTTCCCGGGTAACGGAAGGAAACGCCCCGAAATTCAATCCCTTGGCGAATCGGTTTCGGCACAGGAAGGGCATTTGGCTTGGACCGGATGGTTGGCTGCATCTCGAAAAATGCCAGCAGATCAGTGAGAAATAGCGCTTGATCGGCAATTCCGGAGAGAGTCGAAAAGACCTGCTGAATGTTGAGACTGGCCTGTTGAATGGCGCCGGCAAGGAAGGTGAGCGAGCCAATGGTAATGACGCCTTGCACCGTCTTCCAGATAACGACGGCGTACGCAGAGTAGTAGCCCGTGGAGCCCAGGATGGACAGCCAAGATCCCAAAACAAATCTGCGTCGGGACAGGGCGACATCTTCGCCATAGATCTCCTGCGATAAGTTGGCGAAGCGGGTTTCCAGAAAGCCGCTTAGCCCAAACAACTTGAGTTCCTTGGCAGCTTCCTTGCTTCCGGCCAATTGGCGCAAGTAATCGAGTTGTCGGCGAATGGGCGTCTGACGAAAGTTCTTTGCATATCCCAGAAAGGCAAAGTGGCTCTCTCCCAGAAATGCAGGCAGAACGCCGGCACAGAGCAGAAGCAAGAGCCACGGGGAAAAAGCAGCGATCGAGACCGACATCAAAATCGCCGTGATGGTCTGTTGCACCAGCCGGCCAATCGCTTGAATCATCCCCAAACGATCGGTGGCCTGAACTCGTGCCCGTTCAAGGCGGTCGTAAAATACCGGATCTTCGTAAGCCTCAAGGTCCAAGGTTGCGGCATGCTTCATGACAAGAAGGCTGACGTAACGCATGTATTTTTCGGCGAGAAGTGAGTCCAGATAGTCAATGAATCTGCTGAGGACACCAATAGCAACCGCAATCGCGAACTCGAGAGCGATCAGTTCCCAAAGGCGATTTGAAAACCCATGCTGGGCAGTTGCCGGATGGACGATGCTATCAATGATGAGCTTGGTTACCCACAGAAGCGCCAGCGGCAAGCCCGACGCAGCCGCTCTAGCGACTAGGCCTAGTACTACTACCGATCGGCCTGACTGCCAGACGATTCGCAAGGCGGCCGGTACATTTCGAAGGGCGAGGGCCCTTTGGCGCCAAGCATCGAAGTGCTTTGATTGTGATTGATGCTCCGTCACAATAGGAACCCTGCACATTTAGTGCCAATCCAATTAGGTCGTGGTTGTCTGAAAGCCATACGGAAATGAAACTTCGCTCGCGGTTGCGAAAATTGCGCAAAGAGGAGTTGCAGGGCGCTGCGGAATGGGCAGTTCAAGGAGGGAACGGCGCCGTCATACACGGGTTCTCATGAAGCCTCCCGTAGGGAGTCGCCGGATTTGGACATGCGGACTAGGACAGAGATCGCAAGACCAAAGTGTAATAACTTCGCGAATCGTTACCTGATTTTCGCAGTCGACGAAGCGCCGGCGGTCAATATCTCAGCCATAAGTTTCTGGGTTCTGCGTGTATCCATGGAACCGTCGACCTCGTTTTGGTCGATGCGATGTTACTTGGTGGTTTGAGTCAGCCTCGTGGTGCGACGGCGTTCGTGCGGACTTTGGCCGCAATCCCGGGTGCTTACGCCGCTCGATCTTCCCGTCTGAGGACGTTTCCGCTTGGGCACAGCGAACACAGCAGAAGAGTCTCCCGCCGACTTTGGTTCCGTGAGCTATGGCTTTCGAGCCGCAATGCTCCGAGACCGGAGCGATCGATCTCCCATCTGATCAATGATGCGAGCGGCTGATACCGTTGGATCGGCGGCGACCAATAGGGTGAATGCCGTATGGTGACGGCCCTCGAGTGGTGATAAATAATGGGGTTTACCTCTGGGCGCATTCCTTCTTTTTCAGTCTCGCTCAGGCCAGGGACGACCCTTTTGACTCGTCCAGGCATTCCTCGCAAGGTCCAGGACTGCATTGAACTCGATCCTACCCATTCTGCGGAAGACTTTCATCCTGCAGGGAGACTTTCATGAAGAGAACCGGGCACAACGCGGCAGTTCGAATACCCAATGGCAACTTAACCGAAAGTGCACATCAGGATATTGGTAGTGGGGTGGCGGAGGCGCCGCTGGCCGAACTAAGCGCAATATTGAGCAGCCTGCAGACGATGCGCAATGGCGACTTTTCGGTTCGGCTACCGGGAGCCTGGATCGGCCTTGCAGGTAAGATCGCCGACACCTTCAACGACATCGCGGCCGCCAATCAGCAGATGACATTGGAGCTACGAAGGTTGGGGCAAGTCGTTGGTAAGGAAGGCAGAACTCGCGAACGAGCCAAGTTTCAGGCATCCAGAGGCGCGTGGGGGGAGATGGAGAGTTCCGTCAACACCCTGGTGGAAGATCTAATTCGGCCGACCACCGAAGTCACGCGCGCCATTGGAGCGGTCGCGCAAGGGAATCTGACGCAGACGGTCCGTTTGGACGTCGACGGGCGACCCTTGGAAGGGGAGTTTCTCCGTTCCGCCAAGATCGTCAATACGATGATTCAACAGCTCGGCGTATTTACAGCCGAGGTTACACGGGTAGCGCGCGAGGTCGGAACTGACGGCAAGCTTGGCGGACAGGCACAAGTGCCGGGTGTCGCCGGCACGTGGAAGGACCTCACTGACTCCGTCAACTCGATGGCCAGCAACCTGACTGGCCAGGTACGCAATATCGCAGAAGTCACGAACGCAGTCGCCAACGGCGACCTGTCGCGCAAGATTACCGTCGACGTGCGGGGCGAGATTCTTCAGCTAAAAGAAGCCATCAACAAGATGGTGGACCAGTTGCGGTCCTTCGCCTCGGAAGTCACGCGCGTGGCGCGCGAGGTCGGAACCGACGGCAAGCTCGGCGGACAGGCGGTCGTGCCCGGGGTTGCGGGCACGTGGAAGGACCTCACGGATTCCGTTAATGCGATGGCTGGAAACCTGACGGCACAGGTGCGCAACATCGCCGAGGTGACTACTGCCGTTGCTCGCGGGGATTTGTCCCGCAAGATCACAGTGGATGTGAAAGGCGAAATTCTCGAGCTCAAAGACACCATCAACACGATGGTGGACCAGCTGAATGCTTTCGCGGGCGAAGTGACGCGGGTGGCGCGCGAGGTCGGAACCGAAGGCAAGCTCGGGGGACAGGCGCAAGTACCGGGTGTTGGCGGCACGTGGAAGGACCTCACCGACAACGTCAACTTTATGGCCAGCAACCTGACTGGACAGGTTCGTAACATCGCCGAGGTTGCCACCGCCATCGCCAGTGGTGACTTGTCGCGCAAGATTACCGTCGACGTACGCGGCGAGATTCTGCAGCTCAAAGAAACACTGAACACGATGGTCGATCAGCTCAACCGCTTCGCCGGTGAGGTGACCCGCGTGGCGCGCGAGGTGGGAACGGAAGGCCGTCTCGGTGGTCAGGCCAACGTGCCCGGTGTGGCCGGGACGTGGAAGGACCTCACGGATTCGGTGAATTCCATGGCCGGAAATCTAACCGGACAGGTGCGCAACATCGCCGAGGTCACCACCGCCGTCGCTCGCGGCGACTTGTCCCGCAAGATCACAGTGGATGTGAAAGGCGAAATTCTCGAGCTGAAGAACACCATCAACACGATGGTCGATCAGCTCAACGCGTTCGCCGGCGAAGTGACTCGCGTAGCACGCGAAGTCGGAACAGAAGGCAAACTCGGCGGGCAAGCTCAAGTACCCGACGTGGCGGGAACATGGAAAGACCTGACCGACAACGTCAACTTCATGGCCGGAAACCTTACCGCGCAGGTTCGCAACATCGCAGAAGTTGCGACGGCTGTAGCCCGCGGCGATCTGTCGCGCAAAATTACCGTCGACGTGAAGGGAGAGATCCTCGAACTCAAAGACACGCTGAACACCATGGTCGACCAGCTACGGTCGTTCGCCTCGGAAGTGACCCGCGTGGCGCGCGAGGTCGGAACCGACGGCAAGCTGGGTGGCCAAGCCCAGGTGCCGGGCGTCGGTGGCACTTGGAAGGACCTCACCGATTCCGTTAATTCGATGGCGAGTAATTTGACGGGGCAGGTTCGCAACATTGCCGAGGTTTCTACCGCTATCGCAAACGGAGACTTATCGAAAAAGATCACGGTCAATGTGAGCGGCGAGATTCTGCTGCTGAAAGAAACCATCAATACGATGGTGGACCAGCTCAACGCATTCGCCGGCGAAGTAACGCGCGTGGCCCGCGAGGTGGGATCGGAAGGTCGTCTCGGCGGTCAGGCCAACGTTCCCGGTGTGGCCGGGACATGGAAAGACCTCACCGACTCGGTGAACTCCATGGCCGGCAACCTGACCGGCCAGGTCCGCAACATTGCCGAGGTCACGACGGCTGTTGCTCGCGGTGACTTGTCGCGCAAGATCACCGTCGATGTGAAGGGCGAGATTCTGGAGTTGAAGAATACGATCAACACCATGGTCGACCAACTCAACGCCTTCGCCGGCGAAGTGACGCGCGTGGCGCGCGAAGTTGGAACCGACGGCAAACTAGGTGGACAGGCCGAAGTGCCGGGCGTCGCGGGCACGTGGAAGGACCTGACCGACAACGTCAACTTCATGGCAAACAACCTCACCGGCCAGGTGAGAAACATTGCCGAAGTTGCCACGGCTATCGCCACAGGCGACCTGTCGAAGAAGATTACGGTGGATGTGCGGGGCGAGATCCTGCAACTCAAGGAAACCCTCAACACCATGGTCGAACAGTTGCGCTCATTTGCCGCTGAAGTGACGCGCGTGGCGCGCGAGGTAGGAACCGAAGGCAAGCTTGGCGGACAGGCGAACGTCCCTGGTGTTGCGGGCACGTGGAAGGACCTGACCGACTCGGTGAATGCGATGGCCCGCAACCTGACGGGACAGGTGCGAAACATCGCTGAAGTCACTACCGCCGTGGCCCGTGGCGATCTGTCACGCAAGATCACGGTGGACGTGAAGGGCGAGATTCTGGAGCTGAAGAACACCATCAACACCATGGTCGACCAGTTGAACGCGTTCGCCGCCGAGGTAACGCGCGTGGCTCGCGAGGTCGGGACCGAAGGCAAGCTCGGTGGACAGGCACAGGTGCCGGGAGTTGCCGGAACCTGGAAGGACTTGACTGACAACGTCAACGTTATGGCAGCCAACCTCACTGAGCAAGTGCGCGGAATCGTCAGAGTGGTTACGGCGGTTGCGAACGGCGTGCTGACGCAAAAGTTGACGGTCTATGCGAAGGGCGAAGTCGCGGCGTTGGCGGAGACGATCAACAACATGACGGACACGCTGGCGACGTTCGCCGACCAGGTGACGACGGTTGCGCGCGAGGTGGGAGTCGAAGGCCGCCTCGGCGGTCAGGCAAACGTGCCGGGCGCAGCCGGAACCTGGAAGGACCTTACCGGTAACGTCAACCTGCTGGCGGACAACCTGACGAACCAGGTGCGCGCCATTGCTGAAGTCGCAACGGCGGTCACGAAAGGTGACTTGACGCGGTCGATTCAGGTGGAAGCCAGCGGCGAAGTCGCACAGTTGAAAGACAACATCAACACCATGATCAACAACCTCCGCCTGACGACGGAGCGTAATACGGAGCAGGACTGGCTCAAGACCAACCTCGCACGATTCACCGGCATGCTGCAGGGGCAACGAGACCTGACTACCGTCGGGCGAATGCTCCTCTCGGAACTTTCTGTCCTGGTGAATGCTCAGCAGGGTGTGATCTACCAGACGGAGAGCGAGGAAGCGGACACGCTGGTGCTCCTTTCGGCTTTCGCCAGCGACGCCGAAGACGGACACCTTCGCGAGCTGAAGATCGGAGAAGGCCTGGTCGGGCAATGTGCGGCTGAGAAGCGGCGAATGCTGATTACCAACCTGCCACCCGATACCATCTCCATACGCTCGGGACTGTTCGAGGCGGTGCCGCGAAATGTCATTGTGCTGCCGGTGCTCTTCGAGGACCGGGTGAAGGCTGTCATCGAATTGGCTTCACTCAGCACCTTCACGGCGTCGCATCTTGCGTTCTTGGAACAACTGACTGCCAGCATCGGCATTGTGCTCAACAGCATTGAGGCCACGATGCAGACCGAAGGCCTGCTGAAGCAGTCTCAGCAGTTAGCGACCGAGCTTCAAACGCAGCAGAAAGAACTGCAGCAGACCAACGAGCAACTGGCGCAAAAGGCGCAGCAGCTAGCCGAGCAGAACGTCGAAGTCGAGAGAAAGAACCAGGAAATCGAGCAGGCCCGCCGCGCTCTGGAAGACAAGGCAAAAGAGCTGGCGTTGACTTCGAAATACAAGTCTGAATTCCTGGCGAACATGTCACATGAGCTGCGAACGCCGCTGAACAGCATCCTGGTTCTCGGCCAGCAGCTTAGCGACAACCCTGATCACAATTTGACGCCAAAGCAAGTCGAGTACGCGCGAACCATTCATGGAGCGGGCACGGACCTGCTGAATTTGATCAGCGATATTCTTGACCTCTCGAAGATTGAGTCGGGAACCGTCTCTGTCGAAGCCGAAGAAGTGTTCTTTGCCAGTTTGCTGGAGATGGTGGCCAGACCTTTCCGCCATGAAGCCGAAAATCGGCGACTCAGCTTTGAGATTCACGCCGATCCAGGTCTCGATCGCAGCTTAGTGACCGACTCGAAACGACTGCAGCAGGTTTTAAAGAATCTGCTCTCCAATGCCTTCAAGTTCACCGAGCAAGGTGGCGTGCGCCTCTCCGTTCGAGCTGCTGAGGGTGGATGGAGCGAAGACCATGCGATTCTCAGACGAGCGGCATCGGTTGTGGCCTTCGAGGTGGCTGATACGGGAATTGGCATTCCGCACGAGAAACAGCGAATCATCTTCGAGGCCTTCCAACAGGCCGACGCGGGAACGAGTCGCAAATACGGAGGTACTGGATTAGGGCTGGCGATCAGCCGCGAACTGGCCAGTCTATTAGGCGGTGAAATCCAATTGCGCAGCGAGCCGGGTAAGGGTAGCGCGTTTACCTTGTACCTCCCACCGACCTATGTAGGTCCCGCAGTAGCGAATGTATGGCTTACGGAAGGGAGAGCGGCACAGTCCTCGTCAACGATTCAACTGGCGAGTGTCAGCGCCGCCGAAATTCCTGCCGAACGTATCCTTGACGATCGTGACCAGATTCAATCCGGCGACGCTGTGCTGTTGATTGTCGAAGACGATCTACACTATGCGCGCGCAATCTGTGATCTTGCGCGCGACAAGGGTTTCAAGGTCCTGGTGGCTCTCAGAGGAACAGAAGGACTTGCGCTCGCGCGAGAATTTCATCCAACCGCAATTTCGCTGGATGTCTTCCTGCCCGATATGCTCGGCTGGACAGTCCTCAACCATCTGAAACAGGACCCAGGCACACGCCATATACCCGTGCAGATGTTGACGCTGGACGAGGGCAGGCAGCACGGTTTGGCACGTGGCGCGTTCGCGTTTGTGACCAAGCCGACGACGCCCGCAGGGCTCGATGCGGCATTAGAGCGAATCAAAGCTTACGCGAGCCCGAGACGCAAGAAACTGCTCGTGATCGAAGACGATCCTGCCGAACAGTTCACCATTCAGGAGTTGCTTGGCTATGACGATATCGATGTTGTATTCGCCAACACGGGAACCGAAGGTCTCATGCGAGTCAGGACGGAACAATTCGACTGCGTCGTCCTCGACTTGCGGCTTCCTGACATGTCAGGCTTCGAGGTTCTGGAGCAACTCCGTGATACGCCATCACTCGGCGACTTGCCGGTAGTAGTGTTTACGGGCAAGGAGCTGTCTTCAGAAGAGGATGCGCGATTGCACTCCCTGGCACGGAGTGTAGTCGTCAAGGGAGTTGAATCGCCGGAGCGGTTATTGGACGAGACGGCTCTGTTTCTTCATCGAGTAATCACGAACCTGCCTCCCGAAAAGCAGAAGATGCTCGATCGGCTCCATCGTTCCGATGAGGCGCTGGTCGGCAAGAAGGTACTGGTCGTCGACGATGACGTGCGCAACATCTTCGCGCTCAGCAGTGTGCTTGAACGCCGTGGCATGACGGTGCTTACCGCTGAGACGGGGCGTGAAGCGATTGAGACACTCGAGTCGACTCCCGACGTCGCAATCACACTGATGGACATCATGATGCCTGAAATGGATGGTTACGAAACGATGCAAGTAATTCGCCAGAATGCATCGTTTCGCCGGCTTCCTATCATTGCCCTCACGGCAAAGGCGATGAAGGGGGATCGAGAAAAATGTCTGGAAGCGGGAGCTTCCGAATATCTGGCGAAGCCGGTAAACACCGAACAACTGCTGTCAGCCCTGCGGATGTGGTTGCACCGGTAGCGAAGTTTGGGCCGCCGAGCGAGGTATGTCTAATTGGGCACGGAGTAACAGATGTTGGTCAATGACCGAGTGAACATCCTGATGGTCGACGATCAGCCTGCCAAGCTGCTCAGCTATGAGGTGATTCTCAGTGAGCTTGGGGAAAACCTGCTCAAGGCCTCGTCGGGCAGAGACGCGCTGGAACAGCTTTTGAAATCGGAGGTTGCGGTAGTGCTGATGGATGTGAGCATGCCCGATCTGGATGGATTCCAGTTGGCGGACATGATCCGCGAGCACCCTCGTTTTCAAAAAACTGCGATCATCTTCATTTCGGCAGTTCACCTAACGGATGTCGATCGGATCAAAGGCTATCAGCGTGGCGCCGTAGACTACATCTCTGTTCCGGTTGTCCCTGAACTGCTAAGGGCGAAAGTTAGCCTATTCGCAGAGCTTCACCGGAAAACCCAACAGCTGGAGAATCTGAATCGCGAGCTGGAGCTTCGAGTCGCGCAGAGGACGGAAGCACTGGTTCGATCCGAGAAGCTTGCGGCTATGGGTCGATTGGCCGGCATCATAGCCCACGAAATCAACAACCCATTGGAGGCGATTTCAAATGCTCTTTTTCTACTGCGGGAGCATCCTTCGCTCGATAACGAAGCCCGCCGCTTTGTAAGCTTAGCCGAACAAGAATTGACACGAGTAGCACACATTACGAGGCAGACGCTTAGCTTCTATCGCGAGTCGCAGGAACCGGTATCGGTGTCGATCTTCGAAGTGCTCGATAATGTGCTCGAGTTGCAATCGCATCGCCTCAGGGCAAGCGGAATCAAGCTCGACAAAGAGTTCAGAAGCAGTTTGGCGATCCAGGGTTACCCCAACGAGTTGAAGCAGGTATTTCTTAACCTGATTGGGAATGCGATCGAAGCCATGAGAGAAGGAGGGCGCTTGCGCATCAGGGTCGATGAGCAGACCGAACCGAGAACAGGTCGACGAGGCGTGAAAGTCTCAGTTTGCGATACGGGGTCAGGCATTGACTCCAGGTATGCCAAGAGGATATTCGAACCATTTTTCACCACCAAGGATGCGAAAGGGACGGGATTGGGGCTTTGGATCAGCCGCGGAATCGTTCAGAAATATGACGGAACGATACGATTTCGGAGCTTGCATTATGTTTCCGGGCAGGCGACATGTTTCTGTGTGTTTATCCCCAGTTCGCCCGCTCCCTCCAGCGTCGGATTCAGCGTGTCCGCTGTGGCGGGATAGATAAAGGCTCACATACTATGGTTGATTTCAAGCCGGTCATTCTGTGTGTAGACGACGAAGAGGTTCCCCTCACGCTCAGAAAACTGGTGTTGGAAAAGGCTGGATATGATGTTGTAACCGCTTCTTCTGCTCCGAAGGCGCTTGAAATTGTGTTTTCACGCCATATTGACCTTGTGCTTTCAGACCACCTGATGCCAGGCTCGACCGGAACGGAACTCACTCGGCAAATCAAATCAAAGCTCCCTGAACTGCCGGTCATCCTGCTTTCAGGTGTAAACGAGGTTCCTGCGGATGCGGGTTGTGCAGACCTATTTCTGAGCAAGGTCGTCGGACCGGTAAGAATGTGTGAGAACGTCGCCATGATTTTGGAAGGTGGGCAAGTCCGAAACCGGGAGAAGCGCCGATCGTCATAGGTCTTAGTCAACGGTTCTTGGTGAGGTAAACCAAGCTTTCAGAGGGGCTCGTGGAAAAGACCGTGGCCACCATTCTTTGCATAGATGACGAAGAGAACCAGCTGGCTCTGCGCAAATTAATGCTGGAGCGAGCCGGTTATCGAGTTTTGACTGCAGAGTCACCGGCCGAAGCTATTGCGTTATTTGGGTCAGATACGGTTGATCTAGTGATTGTCGACTATTACATGCCAGGCATGAACGGGCTGGCCCTCGCCCGCGAAATCTTGCGACAAAAGAAGCTGCCGATTGTCGTATTATCTGCTTACGCCGAGCTTCCAGGGGAGTCGATCGGTACTGCCGACACGTGGATTATGAAGGGTGCTGCGTCAGAAGAACTGCTGAAAAGAATCGCAGAACTGCTGTCGAGAAGCGCAGCGCTAGACGACCGCGGCCGACAGAGCCCAGAGGCATGATACCAGTAAGCTAAGTCAAACGCGCGCATTTTTCGATACCCACTTGACTCGACTACCCACAAAGGGAGATTATTATTGCCCTGTTTTGGTGCAGTGGGATGTATGCCTAGATCGGCTTTCCCAGCTCAGAGGATTACTCCTTAGTGAATAGGAGCAACGGCGTGATTTTCGGGATTTGGGCCTGGTGTTGAGCTGCGCCATCCCCCGAGTGGGCGGCCAAGTGGGCATGAAAACTGGAGAACTAGAATGGCGCGACCCTTTTGGACAGGTCAGATACAAATCTCTCTTGTCTCCTTCGGTGTGAACCTGTTTCCCGCTACCGAATCGAAGGCGGAAATTCACTTCCATCAGCTCAGCCGGTCCACAGGCGAACGCATCCGGCACCAAAAAGTCACCGGCGAAGGTGAAGAAGGTCCGGTCGAGAAAAGCGACATCGTGAAGGGGTACGAGTATCGCAAAGGCGAATACGTCATGATCGAGCCCGACGAGATCAAGAACCTGCGCATCCCGTCGAAGCGTACGATCGAAGTCACCCAGTTCGTTGATGCCAGCGAAATCGATCCCGAATATTACGAGAAGCCCTATTTCGTCGTTCCTGAGGATGACAGCCAGGCCGAGGCTTTCACCGTGGTGCGCAAGGCCCTGCAGACTACGCACAAGATAGCCCTGGGCAAAATCGCCTTCAGCGGCCGTGAGCATCTCATTGCCATTGCCGCTCCGTCCGACGACAAATTACCTGGCATGTTTGCCTACACCATGCGCTATGCGGAAGAGTTGCGTAAGCCCGCCAGCTATTTTGCCGACATTAAGAAGACGGCTGTTGAAGCCGATCAACTTTCGCTGGCGAAAGAACTGATTAAGCGCAAAGCTGCGAAGTTCGATCCGGAGAAATTTACCGACCAATATGAGGCGGCGGTGCGCGAGCTGGTTGAGGCCAAAATCCAGAACCTCCCGATACCTCAGGAGGAGCCGGTTAGAAAAGGTGCAAAGGTTATCAACCTCATGGATGCCCTCCGCAAGAGTGTGCAAGGCGATAAAGCCGCTGGGGAGGAAAAGAAGCCCGTGCAGAAGGCCGCAGCAAGCTCGAGGCAGGGCATGGCGCTCGTGAAAGCAGGCCGCGGCTCTAAACGCAATTCCGCGTAATAGATGGCAACCAAATCCAAGGCGGCTTCGAAATCCCGGACCGCCTTATCGAACGCAGTCGATCGCCAGCTCGCGCGCTACCGCGAGATGCGCGACTTCTCGATCACCTCCGAGCCCAGCGGCAAAAGCGGGCCTACGAAATCCAGATCTAGGAGCCAGGCGCTCCCCTTTGTCGTCCAGAAGCACGCCGCCTCACATCTCCACTACGATTTTCGACTCGGCTGGAACGGCGTGCTCAAAAGCTGGGCCGTCACCAAGGGCCCCAGTTATGTCGTGGCGGATAAGCGGCTGGCCGTCGAGGTGGAAGACCACCCCATGGAATACGGCGGGTTTGAAGGCATCATACCCAAGGGCCAATACGGCGGCGGCACGGTCATGGTTTGGGACCAGGGTAGCTGGGAGCCGCAGCCAATCAGCAGCGATGTAGACGAGGCACTGCGTTCCGGCTCACTCAAGTTCATTCTGCACGGCGAAAAGCTGAAGGGCAAATGGGCCCTCATTCGCATGGGTGGCAGGGCGGCCAACGAGCGCAAACCTAACTGGCTCCTCATCAAAGAGCACGACGACTTCGAGCGCACAAGTGACGAACCCGCTGTCACCGCGGCCGAGCCCAATAGCGTTGTGACCCGGCGCGATCTCGACCAGATCGCCGATAGTCATGACCATGTCTGGAACTCGAAGGACACTGCCAAGGGCAAAGCGTGGTATCGGAACGACAACCCTCCTCCCACCGCAAAGGGCTCGGCGAAGCGGTCTGCCCCGGCCAAGCCGAGCTATTCGGCGCGGCTAACTGCAGCCCTGCGCGACGCACCGGAAGAAGCACTTCCTACATTCATCTCTCCGGAACTCGCGCAGCCGGCCAGTAATCCTCCTAAGGCGGTGGGCTGGGTCCACGAGTTGAAGCTCGACGGCTACCGCATTCAGGTCCGCAAAGATGAAGCCCGGGTACGGCTGCTCACCCGCACCGGTCTGGATTGGACGCACCGCATGCGGCCGATTGCGCAACAAATCAAAGATATTCCCGCGGCGAGTGCAATCCTCGACGGGGAGGTCGTCGTCCTGGGCGAAGACGGCCTCAGCAGCTTCGCCGACCTGCAGTCGGCCTTTCAGGAAGGCGCCAGAAAACCACTTACTTATTTCGCGTTCGATCTGCTTCATTTGGATCGCCACAATCTCCGCGGACTTCCCCTGGTTGATCGCAAGGCACTCCTTGCCCAGCTCTTGCAATCTGTCGATGGCGGCGTGCGTTTTAGCGAACACCTAGAAGCCGACGGAGAAAGAGTCCTCCGGAAGGCCTGCGAGCTGGGCGCTGAAGGAATTATCTCCAAGCGCGCTGCCAGCCCCTACGTCTCAGGGCGAGGTGGAGACTGGATTAAGTTGAAGTGTCTCCAGGAGCAGGAGTTTGTAGTGGGCGGCTTTACCGAACCCTCGAACGGCAGTCACGGCATCGGCGCCCTTCTGCTGGGATACTACGACGCCGGCAAATTCGTCTACGCTGGACGCACGGGCACTGGGTTTACCGAGAAGACACACAAGATCCTGCGCGACCAGCTCGACAAACTCCGACATACTGCAATACCCTTCGACAATCCGCCAGCCGAAGCCCGCACCGGTGCGATCTGGGTCAAGCCCACACTCGTCGCCCAGGTCAATTTTGCCAACTGGACGGCCGATGGAGTAGTTCGTCACGCGGCGTTCAAAGGTCTGCGCGAAGACATGTCCGCCCGCGAAGTTGGTCGCGAAGAAGCGGTGGAGCCAATTGTGCCAACCAAGCCGCGCACAACAAAGCGCGCCTCCCATGCTGAGTCTCCAGAAGTTGTTGGTGAGGAGAGCCGCGCCATCAGCTCAAAGAAGGGGACGAAGCCGGCATCTGAACACGCGCCCATCCGCTTGACGCATCCCGATAAAATCCTGGACGCTCGATCGCAACTGACCAAACAACAAATAGCCGACTACTACTGGTCGATTGCTCCGTTTATGTTGCCGTACGTCGCAGACCGGCCGCTTTCGCTCGTACGCTGTCCGGAAGGCACCGGCCATCCCTGCTTCTTTCAGAAGCACGTCAACCACGCACTCCCTCCGGGCTTGAAATCGGTTGATGTTCCTGACAAGAAGACCGGCAAAGTCGAGGCCTACATCACACTCCTTACTCCCGAGGCGCTGGCTGGACTGGCGCAAATGGGCGTACTCGAAATTCATCCCTGGGGTTCGAAGAACAATGACCTCGAGCATCCCGACCTCATCATTTTCGACCTGGATCCAGACGAGGAAATCTCCTGGCGCACCCTTGCCGACAGCGCCGCCGAAGTTCGAAGCTACCTTGTGGACTTAGGCCTCAAGAGCTTTCTCAAGAGCACAGGAGGCAAGGGGTTGCACATAGTAATCCCCATTGAGCCGAAGCACGATTGGAGCGCCATCAAACAATTTGCCCATAGTTTTGCGCTAGCCATAGAACAGCAGCGTCCCAACCTCTATCTATCCAAAATGAGCAAGGCCGCGCGCAAAGGACGAATTTTTGTCGACTACCTGCGCAACGAACGCGGCTCCACTGCCGTCGCGCCGTATTCTCCGCGCGCACGTTCCGGCACGACGGTCGCGCTGCCGTTAAGCTGGACCGATCTCAAGCTACCCGAGCGCCCTGTCTTTCAGGTTGCGAATTTCGAGGAATGGCAGCATCGGTTGAATCCGAATCCGTGGAAGGACTTCGTAAAACTACATCAACGTCTCGGCAGTCTTTGAGTTGAAGCGCCCTCAGATCGTGATCAATCCATGACGGAGACCGATGGCGGTGGCCTCGGTTCGGCTGGATGCTCCAAGCTTGCCCAGAATCGAGCTGATATGAAACTTCGCAGTATGAACAGAAATGTTCAGTAGTGCCGCGATCTCTTTGTTCGAAAGGCCTTCAGACATCATCTCAAGCACTTCCAGTTCCCGTTGTGTCAGCTTTTCTGGAAAGGGTTCGAGCAGCGACCCTGCCTCCGCCCTCACATCGTCGAGTTGTTCGCGGGTGTGGACCACTAGCGCCTGTCGTACAAGGTTCGCCAGGTCGCGGGAAAAGATGAGCAACCCGGAAGCAGCGGCGGCTGCGGCAGTTGCTAGTTGGGCTCCGGTTACATCGCCGAGAAGAATAGCCTGTATGCCCTCAGCAATCGCGGCTTCGGCACCGGCAGAATCCAATCGGTTTACCAACAACACCACAATCACGCCTAGACCATGCAGCTCTTTCCATGACATGTCTTCCGCAATGGACTCGAGGTGCAGAAAGACCACATCGGGGTCCGTCTCGGCAAGCGTTGATCGCAGATGCTTGGTGCTTTGTACGGCACCCAGAACCTCTATATTGGATTGCTGTTCCAGTAGCTGCTCCAATTCGGCTCGAGTGGATACCGAGGCGGCGCAAATCACCACCCGGACTGGTGCCTCGGCTGCCCAACGACGCCGTGAATGGCTGTTGACTGCGAAACTCGACATCGTTAGCGCCGTGGGCGATCGCCCAGTGTCACCTTCGCCTCGATCGTGTTACCACCGCGGATAATGCCCAGATCCAGGGTGTCTCCAACCCGTTTCTGTGTGAGCACGCGGTGAAACTGTCGGATACTTTGAACAGCTTGGGAGTCCGCCCTGACAATAACGTCACCCAGAGCGATGCCCGACTGCTTCGCAGGCGTGTCCGGCGCGACATGCATTACCAACAATCCACGTTGCTCATCCGCACCGGAGCGCCACTCCTGAGGCAGTGGCACTTCCTGCATAGCGATCCCGAGATAAGGGTGCGCTATGTGCCCACGTTGGGACAATTCACTGACGACGCGATCGACGGTTTCTGGGGGCACGGTTATAACCGATTCGCGCGCGAGTACGGAGCTGTTGATACCGATCAACTCGCCGCGGCCATTCACCAGGGCACTGCCAGACTGTCCGGGATAAAGACGGACATCGGGGCGCAAGAGGCGATCGATTTGACTTCCGCGCCAGGTTTGCCACGGTCCGCCGGTACGAGCCATGATTCCGGCGCTTGCGGAAAGCTCGCCCCGACTTGAACGCGCAACCGCTAACACGAGTTCGCCAACATGCGTGCTGGCCGTCAGTGGCAGGGTTGCCAGGACGGAAGAATCGTCGATGCGGACGACTGCCAGATCTGTCGTACTGTCGCGACCCATGACTGATCCTCGAGCCGAATCGCCATTGGGCAAAATGACATTCACCTCTTCAGCGCGGCGAGTCAGGTGACTCGCCGTCACGATGATGCCGGGCTTCCAGTGAACACCACTTGCCACGACGCGGTGGCCAGCATCAACCGCTACGACTGCTTTTCCCGTCTGCTCGGCGAGACTTCCCGCGGCTTTCGAGATGGCTTCCCAGGTTTCGTTTACGGGACTGCTCATTGCTTGCTCCTGATGCTAAGAACTCTCTTACGGGTTCAAGCATCCCATTCCCGACCCTTCAACACATCCGGCGAATGGCTAGGTAAGCCAGATTTTGCTGATTTGGAGCACTCGTTCACGGTTTTGCGAACGGTTATCGGGCGCAGTTGGAACCGCTCCTGCTGACCGCAGACCGGCAGGGAATCGCGAGCAAGCTAAGTCTGATGTAGAGCTACTGTCGAGAAATTTCCGATTTGGATGGACCCCGGATCCGGAGTGAAGCAATGGCTTCTTGATGATTGCGAAGGAAAAGGAATGTAGATTTGCTCAAATAGGTTGTGATTGGAATCGGAGGTTTTGCGGGCACAATCGCCAGATACGCGCTCGGCAGCTACATCGGAGAGACCGGTTTGGTGTCCGCTTTCCGTAGGGCACGTTTGTGGTCAACATAAGCAGCTCATTTCTGATCGACTTCATCCTGGGGCTCGTGCCAGGACCACCCCCAGCAGGCTCGGGAAATTGGGGGCAGGTCGCACGCCGCGATTGAGAAAAAGCTGAGGGCAGGGAGAGCCCTGCCCTCGATGCCCTCGTCTGGTGCGCGCTGTTTACTGCGCCGGGGCTCCGTCTACTAGCCCCAGCTTCCCAAAAGCCGCGCGAGGAATAAGCTGCCCACGCGAGCTGATCATCCCAGCACTCGCTTCTGAGCTGCTGTTGGCCGAGCTGCCAATCACTTCTACTTTGTACTTCCCATCGCCCACCGGAACGGCGATATAGGAGACAAAAGACGTGGCGGCCGCACATGCCGCCGGAAGGCAGCCTTGTCCCACAATCACGCCCTCGTCGTTGATGTCTCCGCCGACCTGTAGATACACCGGCGAATTCGGCAAGGTAAGCGAGTTCAGGTCGATCATGCGACCGTTTTCGTAAATGAAAGCCCGAGGATTGGTGAAGCCGGCAGCGTACGACACGCCCACGATTTGATTTTGAGCATTAACGCCCAAAGCTTCGCTGATGGCGTCACCGAGTAACGTGCCGAGGTCTTGTATCGGGCCGGGTGTTGTCCAAAGGAAAGCGTGGAAGTTCGGGTTATTACCTCCTTGGTCGCCAGTGAGATCGGAGAACCCCACAATGACGCCCTTGTTGTTAATCGCCATCGGAGTGTTCCATGCCGTGCCTCCGAGGTTGCCGAGGTCGATCGGCACGCCATTTTGCCAAAGCAACGCGTGGGTTGCGCTCTGGTTGCCGACGGCATTCTGGCAAATTCCGGATATGCCTACGACCTGACCGTGGTCGTTGATGCCGGTCGCAGCGCTGTCCGGATCGCTGCCCAAAGGGGGCAGTTGCTGCATCTGGTTACTCGGCCCCCAGATCACTGCTTCAAATTGAAGGACTTGCGGAGCAATGCAGGTGGGATCGTGAACTGCGTTTTCCGCCCAGCCGACGATCTGGCCATGATCGTTAACGGCAGTCGCGAAGCCATTGTTACCGCCTAGGGTGGGCAGCGCTGTCATGCGGCCAAACTGCCATTTGAAGCCGATGCAGGTATGTCCATTATGCGAGGGAGGTAGGAAGGCTCCGCAACTCCAGGTTTCGCCATACGGGTCCATTGTGGCGGTATCCGAGACGCCCACGACCTCGCCGAGGTTGTTGATTCCCGGCCAAAGCACGGCACTATTGGGACCTCCCAGCGTTCCGAGATCGGTGGGCCATCCCAGGAACCAAGCGACAGCGTGCGCAGTTGCGTCGCCAGTGAGGTTCGATTCGCCGGCTGACCACCCCAGATTATTCACGCCGTTATCGGCGCTGACGCTTCCTCCTAGTGGTATGCCAAGGTTGAAGACCTGGTAGTGGGTGTTGCGAGTGTGATCGGGTTGGGATTGTGCGCTTGCAGGCTGAGCCAGGGCAGCATACAAGGCGATCGCAGCAAGGGAGGTAAGAGCCGTGAGCTTCATGTTTTCTCCTTCAAGGTCAGGGATCGGGCTGCCGATTCCGGGTGTTGTTTTTGCCACCGACGGCTGCACCCCGGCTTTCTCGTGAAAACTCAGAGATGCCGCCAGCGGCTAGGCACAACATAGGCAGCTTCGAAGCGGGAGGGTAGACGATTGCGGACTTCAATAGGGTGCGCGTTGGACGTTTTCGGACCTTGATAGGTGTCTCGACTTCAGGCGCAGCAATGCCGTTTCTTGCTGCAAGAAGGCGTAGTGCAACTTGGTCCGAAAACGTCCAAATGGAACCCAAAAACTGGATTAGGCTAGCTGCGTGGGAGAGCTAAAGCTGGATTGGCGGGTTTGCTCGCGGGCGCGCTTATCGCGCGATCCGCGCTTTGATGGCAAATTCTTTATCGGTGCATTGAACAGTGGCGTCTACTGCCGCTCCATCTGTCCCGCGCCGACTTGTCAAGAGAAGAACGTACGTTATTTTCCCAGCGCTGCGGCGGCGGCTGAGGCCGGCTTCCGTCCCTGTCTGCGCTGCCGGCCGGAGTGCTCACCCGGAACTCCCGCGTGGCTGGGGACTTCCAACACCGTTACACGTGCACTGCGGCTGATTGGCGAAAGCGGGTTAGAGGACGGCGGAGTGGAGTCGCTTGCCGAACGACTGGGCATCGGAGCCCGACATTTGCGCAGGCTGTTCTTGAAGCATCTGGGAGCGAGCCCCAGCGCAGTGGCCCACACCCGCCGTCTGCACTTTGCCAAGAAACTCATCGACGAGACTACGCTTTCGATGGCCCATGTGGCGCAAGCTTCCGGATTCGGCTGCGTTCGCCGCTTTAATGCGGCGATTCGCGACACCTATCATCGCTCCCCCACACAGATTCGCAGGCTGGTCCGGAAGACCAATTCCCTCCCAGAAAACGAATACGTCTTTAAATCAGGATTTCGTCCTCCATATCAGTGGGAAAGCATGCTTGGTTTTCTAGCGATGCGTGCCACGCCGGGCGTTGAAGCGGTGGAACGCGGCACCTATCGACGTTCCATTCTCCTAAACAACCTCGAAGGCCACTTCGAGGTTTCGCTTAGCCCGGAGCCCGACACGCTTAATGTGCGCATCCAGTTCGCTGATCCTCGCTCCTTGTTTTTCATCATGGAACGCATACGGCGTATGTTTGACGTGAACGCTGATTGGGAGCCAATCGCTAGGCGGCTTCGCGCCGACCCCCTCCTTCGCAGCCGGCTTTGCGCCAAGCCCGGCCTGCGCTTGCCGGGTTGTTGGGACGGTTTTGAACTAGCAACCCGGGCCATTCTCGGCCAGCAAATCACAGTGAAAGGTGCAACCCAACTGGCCGGACGGCTGGTGCGGAGCTTTGGACGTCAACTGTCTGCTTCCCACGGTCTCACGCATCTGTTTCCAGAGCCTCAGGTCCTGGCCGACGCGAAACTTACGAGCATCGGGTTGCCGGCTTCCCGCGCCGAGGCCATCCGGCATCTGGCGCGCTCTGTTTGCAGCCACGAAATTGATTTCAACACAGTAACGGACAGCTATACGTTGCTAAGCCGCCTGGGCGAGTTGCCTGGGATCGGTAACTGGACAACTCAGTATGTCGCAATGCGTGCACTCGGCGAACCCGATGCTTTTCCTGCCGGGGATATGGGATTGCTGCGGGCACTGCGTATCAGCAGCCCACGGGCGCTTGAGGCACGAGCGGAAAAGTGGCGACCATGGCGGGCTTACGCCTCTATGTATCTGTGGCATTTCAATCGTGGCGGATCAACGACGAGAACCGATTGAAAAACTTCATCCCGGAGGGCTCAACTTCCTCGAACGCGACTTGCACTAAGACTTCTGGCCAATCATTGCAGTCAATACCCGACTTGGTTGGGCGCAGCAAGAGGATGGTAAAGCGATTTAATGATCGGATGTTATAGCCGTATCCGGTTGGAATCCGACCTTCTGCAGCATGGGCTTGATTTCCGGATTTGACATGAACAATTTCCAGATCAGTCCGGTTCTGTAGTTTTCGATCATGACCGTAATTGGCGCCTGGTTGAGCCCCATGAAGATTGGCGACACCCAATCCTGGCTCAAATTGATCGCATCGCGCGGACCGTAAACTCCCCAGACTTGGTCGCCCAAATCACGATAAACGTGCTTGAGCATTGCCAGAGAAGATTCTGGCGTGTAGGGGAAAGAGGAGAAAGCGCCAGTGAAAGTCATGGTTCCATCGTCCAGTTCGCGCCGCGGCTCATGCGGCAGATAGCCCTTGGGGCCATCGCTAGCTGTCAGACCCCAGAAGTCGGCACCATACCCTTTATAGTGTCCGGGATTTTGTGTGCAGTATGCGAGATTGATCCGCGCAATGTCACGATTGTTTCGAAAGTAGTCCGTAAAACGATCACGAATTCCCCGCGGGTCAAATCCCATGTAGGAATAATGAGTGAAGAAGAGTGGCCCACCGGTGCCGACGCCGACCTCGAGCTCGATGCCGTAGTAGGTGTGTCCGTTGGTGTAGTGTTCCCCCGCGCTTAAGCCTGACCATCCACGGCGATACTCGGCGCCGGCTTCACTCTGGTTCGCCCATCCCGAGTAATAGAGTTCCGCCGGCACAGCGTGGGTGGGAGAGGAAATCGCCAGAAGATAAACGATCATTACTTCATTGAATCCAGTAAGCCGGTGGTTAATGTGCCATGACCACTCCGCAGACCAATGCCAGTACAGCGCGTCACTCTCGGGCGAGCGCCGGTACCAGTCCCACTCGACGGTTTTCCAGAGAAGTGAAATCCGATCGTACAGATCGCGCTCCTGCGGATTTGGGCCATTGAAGTATTGGCGCGCGGCCAGCAGACCTTCCATCAGGAAAGCCGTTTCGACAAGATCGCCGCCATTGTCGAACATGCTAAACAGGGGTAGCGACTGCCCGGTGCCGCCATCCATAAAGTGAGACCATACTCCGTGGTAGCGCGGCGCCTTTTCGAGGAAGGCGACGATCTTTGTCAGCCGCTCGAAGCCCTGCTGGCGCGTAATGAAACCTCGATCGACACCAACGATGATCGCCATGATACCGAAGCCGCTCGCCCCGGTGGCGACGATACGATCGTCGCCTGGAATGTTCTCCAGAGTCATTCCCGCTTGCGGGTGCGCGGCCTCCCAGTAGTAGCGGAAACAGGCTTCCTCGAGCATGGTGAGGAGTTCCTCATCGCTCATGGGTTTGGTCGTGGCGCGTGCTTCGTTGGAAAAGGCCGACAGATGGTATTGGCGATCCGAGGTCGCTACTTTGTATCGAGCGGTTAGTCCAGGCTTGCCCAGATAGTCGGTAAAACGATTGATTCTTTGAGTTTGAATACCAACCGGTTCGAAATCGCCTCCTTCGAGAGAACGATAAATTACGTAGCGCCTCACCTCGGGAGAAGGTACCCCATCCCACTGAACGTCAACATGGCGTTCGTAGCCTTTCGCCAACACATTGTTGGGAGCAGGGAGCGCGGAGGCTTCGGACCCATCGGTGGTTGCTGTCACACTGTCGTCGACGGTAATTTCGTCGATGAGCAGAGTGTGTTCAATTCCATCCGCCACACCTTGGCGAAAAATGATCTCCGCCGTGTGTTCTGATTCAAAAGGATGAACCGAACCTGACTTGAACTCCCCTAATGGAATGCGGACCTGAGTCCACTTCCCGGCTGGAATTTCCTTAACAAAACCAGCCAAATCCACCGGCGCGGAGAAATTCTTGCCCGCATCCAGGATTCGTATTGGCGGTAGATCCTTGCCCACGATGCCTTCTTTCGAGTAGCACCAGAAATACAAGGTATCCCCGCGAAACCTGATTTCACGATTTCTGAAATCCACTACGCGGATTCCCGCTTCCCAGCCACCACCAGGGACCGAACGCCATTTCAAACGGAGTGCATTCGGGGGAGTTAGGAATATTTCTCTGCTTACGGGAAGTCTGTCCCGGTCAAGTTCCAGGGTGGAAGGCAGCGAACTCCTGCCTTGACTGTAGTAATACGCATCTGATTCGAGGCTGTTGTCGAATAGCACATGCTGGTAGTATTCCGTATCGGCGTATACAACCGATGTGAAAAGAAGCAGCCAAAATGTCCTGCGCATCAGCCGCAAAAAACGTGAAGACCACACCGACCGCAAAGGCATGATTCCTGCATGCCATGAGGATTGGGCCGCAACAGCAACCTCGAAACCGAGCACATCGAAAGTTGGCAAGATTCCTAGAAAGTAACATTTTGGATAAATTCAAGGAAGATGGTTTTCGTGCGCAGGTGCGTGAATACATCGAACAAAACCTGGAAAACAATGTTTCGCTGGCTGCCCTGGTACGGTTCGAGCTTCGGCGTGAACACTTGCGATCGGGAATCGTAAGTTTGACCGGAAGTTCCAGACCTCCACTTACGGAAGGGGCTGCGTTCTGATGCAGCAGCAGCGGATCGATTTCCAGCACCAGACCGCTGGTTCGATGGGTCATCACCGAGACACGCGTGCCCGCTGGAAGAATGGACACGGCTTGGGGTTGGTCATGGGTTCGCCGACTTTGCCCATCCACACGCCAGTCGCTCCTACTAGGTCCCCCTGTATTCAACCGAAGTATGTGTTTGGAACTGAAGTGCTCCGGCGCATTTACCAGGCGCGGAGTAACGGAATCGTGCTCCTCGAGCAGAATTCCTTCCCAGCCGACACCGGCGCTGGACAGCACAGGATCGAGGTCCACGGCCGGTAACCGAAGAGCTCCGCTAATCACTTCTATTCTGCGGTCGCGAACCACTGTCACTGCCACTGCCCCGGGACGAACCAGATCAAGACTAGATGGCGGAGTGCGCAGTCGCATGCGAACCGCGTCTCCGTTGCGAATTCCCTACTAACAGGGAATTTTACAGGGAATTTGGCAGATTTTGCCTTCTGAATTGCACTATCAAACCGCCAGCCGCAGATGCACAGTAGGATAGCCGCGAAGATCGAACAATTGCACCGCAATCGGAACAGGGAATTAAATTTCCCTGATGCGAAACTAGAGCAGGGCCATCTCTGCAGTCCGTTTTCTGCCTTTCCAACTTTGCTCTGATATCACTGGCTCCCAGGGCCGCGCTGCGTGCGAATGGCGGCAAGACCGCCTATCGTAGGATCAATGCCAGAGCTCAACGTAGCCTACTTGTGGGCGTAGGAATCTGAATCTCAACACAAATTAATCCGACCCCAGCAGATGATTTTCGAACGTTTCTGCAGCAAAAGTCGCGTGAGCTACTTCTGTAAGGGGGAAGTGGGTGTTGAAAAACTCTTTTCCCCGTCGCTCCGACAAAAACGACGCGCTACGATGCGCTATAAACATCTTTCTCAAAATCAGCATACATTTACCATCATCCGAGACTGCCAGGAACCGACTTTTTCAATACCCACAAGGAAATTTACACAAGCCATCAGCTCAAGCTCTATGTCGTTCAAGTTCTTGCACATAGTTAAGGCCATCCAATCAACTCCGCAGATAGTGGGCCCTGGTGTTTTCCTGACCGCGTAAAACAAGTATGCCGCGGTGCTTAATGCGTCACGCGCCATGGAGAAGTAGTTTTCCATGTCAGCAGTTCTTTGTTGGCCCACTCCGTGGACTTGTCCGCATGGCAAGAGTTGCAAGGATTCGGAATGTTGTACTTGTCCGTCATGGCAGGCGTGATGAACTTGAAGGTATGCGTCCTGACGAACGTACCAGGCACGCCTTGCGTCTCGATCTTCGGCAGATGGCAGGCCACGCACTGGCTGCCGGAAGTTCCATCTTTGTGGTGTGTGTGTTCCTCCATGGTCGCAGTGTGAGGGCCGTTGGGTGAACCCAGGCCATGACAGTCAAGACAAAGCTTGTCGGCAGGCTCGCGGAGTTGCGCATAGTTGTCAGTGCCGTGGACATCGTGGCACGTAGCGCAGGTCACCCCGTGACGGTACATCACGCTCTGCACAAAGTCGTTGCCCTGCATCCGGTTCTTGTGTGCTGTGCCATCGGCAAAGTGCAGGAAATCTGTCTGGCCAAGCGTGTTGTCTTCAAGCATCCAATAGTCCGCCAGATGCAGACCGACGCGATACCCGACAGGCCAGTCATAGGCCTTTCCTTCAATGAGGCCCGCGCGAGGCCGTCCCTGAGAGTGGCACTGGATGCACGTGTCGTTTGAAGCCACATCATCCATCTCCGCGGGGTTCAGGATGTTGTTGCGGGTAGGATGCGCGACGTGCTCACTGCCTGGGCCGTGACAACGTTCACAGCCGACATTCCATTCCGTCACCTGCTTGGCGTGGATGTCATAGTTCACCGAGTGACAACCATCGCAGGTCGGGCCGGTGGGCCGCTGCATATTGTCCGAAGGGTAGTAGTCCGCCCACCAGTCTTGGCCCTTATCAGCAACGTGATATTTGAGCCACTGCTTGGTATTAATGTCCCACTGCACAGGCAGCGGATAGTAGTCGTCGCCGATCTTTGTGAAATACCGCTGCTTCCACCGGCTGCCGTAGACAAAGGCCACCTGATCGATGGTGAACTTTGCGATGTTGTTCGTTTCGAGATCGGGAATGATGGCGTCCGGATGTTCCCTGGGGTCGCGAACGACATTCGCCATCGGCGTTTTCTTCCATCGCTCATAGATCGCCGCATGACACTTCTGGCAGGATGCGGAGCCAACGTAGTGGGCGGTGTCCGCGGCTCTTTCTTGAAGGACCGCCGTTTGACGCGTGGGCGATTGGAAACTGCGGACGTAAGAGACTAGCTTCCAGCTCTCGGCATCCGTCGCCGAATGCGCACCTTGCATGGCAGGCATGCCTGTGAGTTGCACGCCGTTTGCGATGATGTAGTGGATCTCGCCGTCGCTCAGGCGCTGGGTCAGATTGGAATGGAGATCGGGAACGCGGGGATATTCATTTGCGCCGATCGATGTGCTGCCGCGGCCATCAACTCCATGACAGGTAGCGCATTGTGCCAGAAAATGCTCTCGCCCCTGTTCCAGTGCAACCTCGTCGTTGGCGAACGGATTGGTGCGCTTACGCTCACCGCTCGGAATTGCAAAGTTCCGCATAGAACGCGCCACACGAATTTCGATTGCGGAAGGGGATGATGAGGCACGAAATCCACGCCACTTGATCCACGATGCCCCTAGTGCTGCAAGAGCGACCAGGACAAGGGCCGCAATCAGGGCTATTCGACCCATTGTCATGCTGTAAATGATACATTGCCACCAGGAGCTCTCTGTGTCGCGCAAAAAGGCGCAGAATTGCTTTTATGAAACGCTGGCGGGCTGCATTTAGGTGCTAGGGATTGGATTTGACACCTTTACCGATGTCCTCGTCGACCTAGCCTTGGCAATGACATTTCCCGTTAATGCCCGCTGCAATTATCCCCACTTTCGTCAATGACACGCGACTCATTGTTGCTAGCTATCCGGTCCGGCGCGGACCAAATACAGGTTGCTGTTGGGTGACTAGAAGATTTGACATTCTCATGACAATCTGCCGCGTCGTTCGAAATAGGCTTGCCTCATGCAATCGCGGGGGAGGGCTACATTCGGCGATACCCTAATTGACTTCGACCGGATGGAGATTTTCTGCTCCAGCCAGCCGATCCCCGCCACGTCTCTAGAGTTCAGGCTGTTGAAGTTCTTCCTTGAGAACCCGAATCGTGTGATTTCTCGGAAGGAGCTCATTCGTGCAGTATGGAAAAAGCGAAAACGAGCGAGCTTGCGGGCAGTTGACAATTGTATCTGGAATCTACGACGAAAACTTGAGAGAAGGCCGGGCAGCTCTGTTTTCTTTCAGACAGTCCACGGCGAAGGCTATCGGTTCGAGTCTGCTGGGTGGACGTTTACCACCTCCAGTACACAGTCCCACGAAGACCAGGGCCGATTCTGATGGGCCGCAGTCTCTGTCGTCTCAGTCTTCTTGTCGAGACTACGGAGCCAACGTGCGGCTCCGTATTCTGACTTGCCTGTCACATCAAGTTTGCGACCCTCGCGCGACTCAATGCAGTAGGTCTAAGGTGGTGTTCGTAGGGTCATCCACGACATAGACGCCTTGTCGCGGAACAGCGGTCACACCGAAAAGGACTCCTGCACCTGCCAGTCGAGCAGTATCGTCGCGCTTAGCAGGCTGTTGGGTTCGGTTACCGCCAAGTTGCCATCGTTGCCGTTCGTAGCGAGAATGTCTCCGTTGACCGCCAGCATGAGACCCAGAGGATCGTTCAGTCTGCCGCCGCTGGAGAGCGTGGTGCCCGTACCAGCGCTAGTCGGACGGCCAAGCGGATGGTCAAGCGCCGCAATCCAGTTGTTCCGGCTGTCGGCAATGTAAGCACCTTGTTATTCTTGCTGAGCGCGACACCGGTGGGCCTAATCATCAAGGCAGCAGGGTCGGTGCGTTCCGAGAACCCTGTTGATTTGAGCAAACAGGCTGAAATTTCTGGTTGGGGAGATCTGTACGATGGTTGTTCCCGTGCCCTGAAAATTGTTGCTGGCGTTAAAGTTGCTAACGAGTATGGAGCCTTGGTTCAACCGTCCAACCGTCCTCGGAACTGCGAATCCTCCAAACCGCGGTTTAGATTCAAGTTTTGGCAGTCAATGCGAAGCGTTCGAATCCGAAGCAACCAAGATCCGTTCGATGGGGGATCAAAGAACGTGGCGTATCTATAGTCAACACTTCCCAGGAGTTCCCGCTACTGTCGAATTCATCCACGAATGGACAGAGCGGGCCAAGCTATAATCCGTGCGTCGATCTTCAACTAGAATGAAGTGGTTTTGATAAACAGAAAAGAGCAATGATACGGACATTTCGGCTCCGACTAAGAGACTCGGTTCGCTCCCGGCCGTGGCTCCCCGCCGCAACATTTGCTTGCACATTGGCCGTGTTTGTCGCTGCGGTCGGATCCGGCGCTAGCAAGGTGCTCACGCTATTCGCAGTGGTTGGCTGTCTCGGTTGTGCTTTCATCTGGGGATACTCGACTCACCTTACTCGCGCATGGCCTCCGCTTCGTCAACTCCGGCGATCTCAGTATTCTGCGGTTTGGGATTCGCTGAGTCCTATCCCTGAAATCGCAGCGAAAGCAGCCGCGGGTATCTCCTGTGAACTATCGCTTCAATCTTCCGGAAAGCAAGTTGCGGACCGAATAGCTGGCTTCATTTCGCTAAAACCATCTGACGATGTTTTGGAAGTCGGATGCGGCGTTGGCCGAGTCGGATGGGCTATCGCTCCCCGATGCCGCTCTTGGATCGGATGCGATATTTCCGAGAACATGCTGTCACATGCCCGTAAGCGTCTTGCGGCGTTATCAAACGTGCGACTCACCCATCTGGACCATGCGGACCTGAGTGGGATCTCCGACATGGCGGTTGATGTGGTCTATTGTACAAACGTTTTGCCTCACTTGGACCAGATGGAGCGCTGGCAATATGTGCTGGAGGCGCATCGCGTTCTCCGGCCTTCAGGCAGGCTGTATATCGACACGATTGCGTTGGACTCCTCGGAAGGTTGGCACATGCTCTCAAACAACTTGGAACAGCGCAGGAACGGCCTGGACGCACCGTACATTCCAATACCTTCAACGGCAGACGAATTGATCGCTTATTTTCGCAACGCCGGGCTTGAAGGCATTCGAACTGAACAACGCGATTCACTGCTGATGGTCGCCGGAGTCAAGAATCCTTGTGACGATAGGTCTCCGAGTTTCGAAAGTGGCTCGGAGTAAACGGATCGCCAGTTTGGAAACAGACCTCGATACCTGTAACGTGTTGGGACAACGACAGAGAAGCAGGCTGGAACTGCTGCCCAGCTGATTGCGATCCGGTCGGTTGTGATAAGGGCTGTGGGTGTTGAAAGAGTCTGTTCTTGGCAGTCACGAATGATGGCAAATGTATCCCGATCTCGAGAACGATGTTTATAGAGCATCCTAGCACGTCGTTTTTCGCCCAAAGGCCAAGCAATTGAGTTTTTCAGCCACTGCTGTTTAGAACGATCATGACAGGGAATCGAATCCAAGCGCACGCTCTAAGTCATCATGATCACCGCGCAAATGTTGTGCACCTGGCTACCATCGTATATCGGGAGCATAATTCTGAACCGGAGATCTGAGATCGTGAGTCAGGTACGGAGGTTGAAGCTGTGGCCTTGGTGCGTTGTTTTGGGCGTGTTGTGCGGTTGCAGCTCATCGACCGGTACGATGACAGGCCTAACACCTGATTTCTCTCTCAGTGTCTCGACGCAGTCGGTGTTTGTCCCCATCGGCGTGTATAGCGGAACCGTGCAGCTTTCGGTGGTGGCGTCCAACGGATTCTCTCAGTCGACCTGCACGTTGTCGTATCTGATTGATCCTGGCGACGGGGACATTGACAGAGTCCTGCTGCTTCGCCGGCGGCGTGCTGCCGACGTTTGCGCCTCCCGGAAATTTCGCGTTCGGACCGGAACTGAGCCATTCCGGCAATCTAGCTACGTACTCGGTGAATCAAAGTGACGGTTCACTAACGCTGTTGCAAGCTATCCCCTTTAATCATCTAGCCTCGGCAGGGGTCTCTTTTACTAGCGATCCCCTCGGCCATGCGCTGTACGCGTTACAGACTGGGCCGGAGATCTGTGGCTGCGGAGCACTCTTTATCTGGTCAATTGCTCCGAATACGGGATCATTGACGGAGATTTACAGCTCTTACGTGAATACTTCCTTTGGACGTCCATGCCTCCCCGAATCGATCAGTTTTACTCCGACGAGCTTCGCCTATGTTGTTGACCTCGGAGCGAACGACATCACGTTCCCGTCCGGTTTCTATGGTGGTGTCGTCGATCCCGCGTCGGGGAACCTGACCAATATGCCGGGTTATGGCGGGTTCTCCATTTGTAACAGAGGGATTTCCAGTTTTTGCTGTGGTGGAGCCGTCACAAGGGCTGTTCATGATTTACACCGTCAAGCAGGGTTCTGGTCCAGACACGATTACCTCTTGGGCCATCGACCCCCATACCGGTGCTCTTACTCAGGTCACGGGAGTCGCGACCCCGGTGCTCCTGGCTGCGCCCTTGAACATGGTAGTCGTTGCACCGTAGTACTAAGGCGTCACTCTTCTTCTCTTTTCCGACATTGAGCTTGTCTGTAGGCCAATCAGAAGCTGAGGAAGCCGAATGATCCCGTGGAGAAACAATCGCCGTGTTGTTGACAATCTCTTGACAAGGGCTTGACGTCAGTGTGACAACCTCTTGAA
>Ga0306920_100000723_pt1 | contig 39474 bp, 35 predicted proteins | sample flu12Cox44000170_FD_204666 | JGI IMG/M metagenome (GOLD analysis project Ga0306920, IMG submission 204666) | Lab enrichment of tropical soil microbial communities from Luquillo Experimental Forest, Puerto Rico - flux4day.12C.oxic.44.000.170 (v2)... | ecosystem: Environmental > Terrestrial >... | reverse complement strand
GCTCTAATCAAAAGCCACGATCTCAACCCAATTGGCTCCTTTGCCGGACGGATAACGTCCGATGGCCTTCAAGGCGCCACTCTCGGCCTCGATCGCGTACACCGCGAGCATGTCCGATTTCTCGCCCGAGACGACGATGAAGCGGCCGGTCGGGTCGATGTTGAATCCGCGCGGCTGCTTCTCCGTCGGTGTGCTTCCGAGATAGGTCAATTTTCCGCTCGCAGCATCAACGCGGAAGGCTCCGAGGGAGCTCGTCGTGCGCTCGGAGGCGTAGAGGAAGCGCCCATTGGGCGTGAGGTGAAGATCGGCGGCCCAGATGTCGTTATCGGTATTACGCGGCGCCTGGTTCGCCCCCGGCGTGCCGACCGCGCCCCGCGGCATCCCGGGCACAAGCTTCGTGTCCGGAGGCAAAATGGAGACGGAGTCGAGCTCTCTGAGGAGGCCGGTGCTCGCGTCGAGCGCCAGCGTTGTCACTGTGCCGGTGAGCTCGTTGAGCAGATAGACGAACCGGTTGTCTTGCGAGACCACCAGGTGGCGGGGTCCAGTTCCCTGCGTGAGCTGCAGGACCGGTGGCGTGTTTGCGGTGAGCCGTCCGCTCTTCTCGTCGAACAGGAACTGGAAAACCTGGTCGGTGCCGAGATGCGCGACCAGGACGAAGTGGTTCGAGTTGTCGATGCGGATCGAGTGCGCATTGCGCGCGGTTGGTACCACCTGGAACGGCAGGCCGATTCGACCATCCGCGGCGACCCGGTTCACGCTTATGAGATTGGCGCCGTAGGATGCGCCGAAAAGAAACCGGCCGCTATGGTCGAGCGAGATGTAGGGAAAGCTTTCGGCCAGCGGGCCTGTGCCGACAAGCTTCAGCTCTCCCGAGCCCGGATCGATGCGGTAGCTGTATGCCTGGTACGGCTTCGAGCGCACGGCCGCGATAAGGAAGCGCTTGTCCGGGCTCACCGCCATCGGCATGACGAGCTTTTCCGCCTTGATGCGCTGTCCTGGCTTGAGTGAGCCATCCGCTTGCAGCGTGTAGGTGGCAATCTCACCGTCGTCGGCGTTTGAAACGTAGACGTATGTGGCCGCGAGAGCGGGACTGCCGAGGATCATGGACAGGAGGATTGCAATGGTCGCTTTCATTGTCCACTCCTCGAGTTTGAGACTGCACCGACAACTATAACGCTGTCTTGATTCCGAAACTATGCGTTTCATGGCGCGCGACCCGACACTCACTCGATCAACTCGTCGGCAATGGACAGAATTGCTGGCGGCACCTCCAGATCCAGCGCCCTTGCTGTCTGAAGATTGATGACAAATTCGAATTTGGTCGATTGCTCCACCGGCAGGTCGGCCGGTTTGGCGCCCCTGAGAATCCTGCCGGTGTACGCCCCAACTTCGCGCGCCACATCAACCAGATCGGTCCCATAGCTCATCAGGCCGCCGGCCGTGACATATCCACGATTGGTGTAGGTGGCGGGTATCCGGTCACGCGCGGCCAGGAGCGCAAATTGCACGCGCCGGCTGCTGAAGAAGCCGTCAGGGCCGACGAAGAGAGCGTCGGGACGTTCCCGCGCAAATGTCGCGAACACCGCGTCGATCTCGGCAATGGTCGTGGCCTTCACGACTCGGAGCTCGATCCCCATGGTGGGGGCGGCCTCGTGCAGGTCGCGCAACGTGTTTTCGGTGGCCGTGGCGTTGGCTGGATTGATGAGTACGGCAACGCGAGCGACTTTCGGCGCAAGATCATGTAGAAGCCGCAGCCGCTTTGATACGACCTCCTCGGCGAGAAAATTCACGCCGGTGGCATTGCCGCCGGGACTGGCCAGGCTCGCGACGAGACCCATGCGGACCGGATCTCCGGCTACGCCGAAGACAATGGGAATTGTCGACGTCGCACCCTTGGCGATGCGCGCCGCCGGTCCACTGGTGGGTATGGCGATGACGGCGACCGGGCGGCGGACCAGATCCGCCATCAATACCGAAACACGGTCGTATTGGCCCTCCAGCCAATGGTAGCCGACCGTCACGTTCTGTCCTTCGATGTAGCCCGTTTCGCGCAAGCCCTGGCGGAAAGCGGCCACATCGCGGGCGCCCACTTCGGGCGAGCCCGGATGGAGATATTCGACGAGCGGCAACGGCCGCTGTGCACGCGCTGCAAACGGCGCCGCCGCGGCGCTGCCAAGGAGCATGATGAACTCGCGCCGTTTCATTGGTCGCCGCCAACATCCCCCGTCGAGCAATGGTGGTTCTCATCTGCCCCTGCCGTGCGAGGGCGCGGAGGCAACGCTAGCATGGCTGGGATGTAAGGTCAGCGGATCATTCGCGGTGAAGACGGCATCGGCGAGAGCCTGCGAGCGCCGCGCCCGGAACCAATGTTCATGGCGGGACGTTTGGTCTGATGTCTGGGGCACGGCACGGTATCAGCATGGCCAATCGAGCCGACCAATATCGCCGCTTGGCGGGCGAGTGCCTGGCGCTCACGGATTCCATGTCGAGCGAGGACGCTCGGCGGTCGCTGATCGAGATGGCGCAGGTGTGGACCCGCCTTGCGGAGGAGCAGGAAAGCGCCTTCATCCCGAGACCGGTACCCGAAGCATCGCACGCCACGCTCCAGCAGCAGCAACAAATCCAGCCCAAAAACGACGGCACGGAGCAGGCGCAGGCAGGCTGTGAATCGTCACGTTCGGGGAAGGACGTGACTGGCGAGAGTCTGTGAGCCGCCAAGCCGGCCCAAAACATCACGAAACCGACAGCGGCTTGCGTACGGCATCACCGGGCTATCACATGGGCTTGCGATGGGCCGCCAGCGGCGAATTGGGCGAGTGCGCGCGCGATCTTCGCACCGCCATGCGCGGAGGGCTCGATGGGGTTAGCAAAATCGAGGTCGCTGTCGCAGATGATCCGCAAATCGATGAGGGTGACGCCGCTCGCAAATGCCTCGCGCGTGATCGCATCATTGAGCAGCATCAGCGCAGCGGCGGCGCGTCTGCGCAGATTGGGATCGGGAAAGCGCGCTTCGTAGATCGTGCAGACTGCGGTCGGAAGCTTGCGGGCCAGCACGTGGGCGAGCATTTCGCGATAGCCCTGCCGGAAGCGTTCCCGCACCGCCGCGAGCGCGTCGAGTGCCGCCGCGACGGAATCGGTCCTCTCCTCGATCACGCCGGCTTCCGCAAGCGCATCGTTGCCGCCGATGCTGACAACGAGATGGCTTGCGTCGTGCGCAACACGAGCAAGCTGGCCACTGATGTCAGCCATGCCAGCGCCGTCGAGGGCGTTGAGGGTCGCCCGCCACCCGGCCGGCAGGACAGCGCGCAGTTGAGCGATAACGTCAGGATCCCCGGCGCCGACATACACCCCATTGTCGAAAATGGAATCTCCGAGCAGGACGACGTGCGCCATCTTTTCCTGTCCAAAACTGTTGGCTGGAAGGGCCGATGCGGCGGCTAGCATAGCCAAGCTGCGGCGGCTTATGACCAGGGTTGAAATATGGCGGGCCATTTGGCTGGGGGGAGGAGGCACAGTTAAACCGGCAGGCCTTATGCTCGAACCATTCGGGCGGCTGAAGCGACAAATAGAATCATCTCCCGGCAGTGGAGCCGGAAGATGGCAAGGGGGCCCAGCAGACATTTTGACGCTGCTCCCGGCAGGCCTTCGCTGCAAGCATTCCTGCACCGACGGCCGCACCACTGTCGGAGAATAACGAATGAGCGAGTACCGCTTTGGCCTGCACTCAGGCGAGGTGAGTGGGTATCTTTTTGGCTTGCACACTGGCCACCTTACCGCGCGAGCGGACCAGATCGCCGGGCGGCATGGCGCGTGGCATGTCAATTACACGGAGCCATGCGGCGAGCGCCGCGGCTGGTTTGCCTGCCCCAACCGGGGCCCATCATTCTACCAGTTGATTGCCAGGGCCGTGATCGCGGACATTGATCGAGCCGGTGGCATGCAGACCCTCTATCGCGATGAGCCTGAGCTCCGGCTGGTGCTTGCGGTCGCAACGCCGTAGGCCGGACGGCACCGCGGGCGCAATCCGCGCTGCGATTTCGCTTCCCGCTCAATCCCGCTGAAGCGCTCGACCATGCAATAGCCGAGCGGCGTACAGCACTATGGCAGAGAGCAAGCCGGTTCTCCTTGCTTTCCGAAATCGCAGTCCCTGTGATCGACATCACATCGCGCCGCCAAAGGCTGGTGTAAAAGGTTCCATCTCGCCTCGTGATGGCGAATGAGAACCAAGCCCACGTGGCGAAAGGAGCCGTAATGACCTGCCTCATCGACACCAACACCTTTCGCAAATTCGGCCTGGCAGTGGTCGCGGCAGCGCTCCTGGCCTCCCACGGCGCGCAGGCAGAGGCGCCGAGCAATGCAGGCCTCGCGGCCGCCGTGGCCCCGGCGCCAGTCGCCGTGGCGCCGGCCCCGGTAGTCTCGCGCAAGAGCGCGGCCCCCGTCGTCGCACCTGCGCGGGTTGCGCGGGGATCTGGAATTGGCCTCATTCTCGGCGTTGGCTATTGACGGAGCGCGAATGGTGCGCTCCGCGGCTCGAACCAGGCCAAATCTTCTTTCCACAGTTTGCCAGGGGATGGCTGCAAGCGCAGCCGTGATGTGGCGCCGCACGAATGAACACTGACGAGTAGCCCGGATTGCGACGCGCACAATCCGGGCTACGGCCTAAATCTGATCGCGCAGGGGCGGGGCTAATCCGCGTCCATCCACCTATTCAACGTGTGTGGGCTGGCGCAATTGAGAGAATTGCCCCACGCTCATCGTATGCGGCTCTGGGTTTGCGCGCAGCGCGCCTCGGAGAGCCGGGATCGATACGTTAGCCCAATCCTGCCGAGAGGTCGACCATGCGCGGGAAGCGAAACATCTCAACGCTGCTTTCTGTGATCATTGCGCTTTGTGGCGTCGCCTTGGCGCAGCCGGGCGCTGCGCCCGAGCAGCGAGCGGCAGCCCCGGATTCAGACGAGCAGCGCATCGCGGACCTCGTCCTTGCGAGCCGCATCCTCGTCCAGGAAGGCGTGCTCGACAGCTTCGGGCACGTGACGGTGCGCTCGCTCAAGCATCCGGGCCACTATCTGATGCCCCGCGCCATGCCGCCGACGCTGGTGACTGCAAGCGACATTATCGAGCTCGACGGCGACAGCGTGCCGGTCGACCCCAGTGCTCCGCGGACGAATGGCGAGCGGTTCATCCATGGCGAGATCTACCGCGTACGGCCCGATGTGCAGGCGATCGTGCATAGTCATTCGCCTGCCGTAATCCCGTTCAGCGTCACGCTGGGACGGCCGCTTCGCCCCGTGCTGCACATGGCGGGATTCCTCCCGGCTCAGGTCTCCGTGTTCGATCATCGGGACGTCTCGAAGGACGATCCTGCTCTGCGCGGCAAGCTGATGGTGAACAATGCCAGGCTTGGCGCAGCGCTGGCGAGGACGCTCGGCAGCGACTCCGTCGTTCTCATCCGTGGGCACGGCAATGCCGTGGTCGGCGCCTCGCTGCCGTGGGTCGTACTGCGGGCGATCTACACCCAGCTGAACGCGCGGACGCAGATGGAGGCAATCGCGCTCGGGCGGGAAGTGATCTATCTCAACGATGACGAGATCAGGATGCACCCGGTCGAGGTCTTTGATGTGGAGCGGCCGTGGGAGAACCTGAAAAGCCGGCTCGCGCACAGCCCCTGATCGCGCTGGTTTAGCGCGTAGGGGTGAGGCATGCCTCACCCCTACATCGGCTGGCACCGCATTCTTCCGCTGATCGCCACGCGCGCCGGCATCAGTATCCGTCATTGCGGTGTCATGTTATGAGCCAGCGAGGTACGCGGTGGGTGGAGGAAGAATGAGCGACGATGTGGGACGCCTGGCCGAGGAGCAGGCGAAGCTGTGGTCGGGGATTGCGCCGCCGAACGCGGCGGCCGGCGAGTTTGCCAGCGGCCTTGCCGCGGTGATCGCCGGGCTCGAGCGCGTGCGCGGAGACCTTCTGTTCGAGGATGAGCCATCGAGCTTCGAGGCGGCGCTGCAGGAGACGAAGGAGCGCACCCCGTGACGGACGTCGCAGCGCGCGCCTGGGCGCTCACGCGTCTGACGCTGGTCGAGGCCGCCGAGGCGGTGCGCAAGGGCGAGGTGACCTGCGTCGCGCTCACGCAGTCCGCGCTTGACGCGTTCGCCGCAGGCGACGCAGCCGTCAACGCCAGCATTGCGCTCGACCGTGCGGAGGCCCTCGAGACGGCAGAGGGGCTCGACCGACTGCGCAAGGCGGGCCGGCTGCTTGGCCCCCTGCATGGCGTGCCGCTCGCGCACAAGGACATGTACTACCGCGCCGGCAAGCCGTGCACGTGCGGCTCGAAAATCCGCCGCGTCTTCCGGCCGACCTACACTGCGACGGCGATCAGGCGGCTCGAGGAGGCCGGCTCAATCACCGTCGGCGCTCTCAACATGGCGGAGTTCGCCCAGAACCCGACGGGTCACAACGCGCATTTCGGCAACTGCCGCAACCCCTGGCATACGGACTACTGCCCGGGCGGCTCCTCGTCGGGCTCGGGCGCGGCGGTCGCTGCTCGCTTTGTCTACGCGGCGCTCGGCTCGGACACCGGCGGTTCCATCCGGCTGCCGGCCGCCATGTGCGGCGTGACTGGCATCAAGGGGACGCAGACCCGCGTATCACGTTATGGCGCCATGCCACTCTCGTTCTCCGCCGATAATGTCGGACCGCTTGCGCGCACGGCGCGGGATTGCGCACGCGTCCTGCGCATCATCGCCGGCCATGATACGGCCGACCCAACCTCGGCGACCGAGCCGGTGCCGGACTATGAGGCTGCGCTCGACGGCAACCTGCGCGGGCTTCGGATCGGCATTCCCACCAACTTCTTTCTCGACGGCGCCGATCCGGAGGTGCTGGCGGCCTTCGAGGCCGCGATCGGCGTGCTGGAAGGGCGCGGCGCCGCGACGCTGCGCATCGCGCTCCCGCACATGGATGCCACCAATGCCTATGCCGCCATCGTCTCGCGCGTGGAAGCCGCTGCCATCCATGCGCAATGGATGCGCGAGCGGCCGCAGGACTATTCCGTCCATCTCGGCGGGCGCCTCTACGCCGGCTACGCCATTCCGGCCGTGCACTATGTGGAGGCGCTCTCGCGCCGCGGCCCGATCTTGCGCGCATTGGCGCGCGAGGTGTTCGGCAAGGTCGACGTGCTCGCAACGCCGACCATTCGCAGGGAGGTGCCGACGCTGGCTGCGACCGATATCGATGCCGGTGCTCCGGGAGCCGTCGAGGCGATGAGCGCCATCAGCGCCAACACGCGACCCATCAACTACCTGGGCCTGCCCTCGGTGAGCGTGCCGTGCGGGTTCGACAGCAACGGCCTGCCGATCGGATTTCAGATCCAGGGCCGCCCGTTCGCCGAGGCGAGGATCCTCAACGTCGCGCACGCCTATCAGCAGGATACGGCCTGGCACGAAAGTGCGCCGGTGCTGCATATGAAGGGGGCAGCCCTCACTCGACCTTGATGTTGGTCGCCTTGGGATTGGCCCGGACCGCGATGACGGCCGTTCGCGCGGCGCAGGTTGGAAAGGAGAGCTGCCATGGGATGCTTTCTCACTCCCGATGAGCTGAGCAAAACCACCCGCGCGTCGAGATTGCGCAACGAATCGCCCATACCGACGCACGCTGTCACCAATGGAGAGTTCACGCCTCCGCCGCGCAGCGAGCTGCAACGCAGGTTCGAGGACCGCCTGCGCGAGCTGGCCGAGCCGCTGGCGCGCAAACAAGGGTTGCCGCGGCGAAGATTCCTGAAAACGGCAGCGGGGATGGCCGCCGCTTTCGTGGCCATGAACGAGGTGTTCGGGCCGCATTTCGTGGTGGAGTCGGCGGAGGCGGCCGACCCGGAGCGCGCGGCCGCGCGGGCGCGGGCGCTCGCCAAGCAGTTCGTGTTCGACGTGCAGCTCCACTTCATTCGCGACTACAACCGCGATGCGCGATTCAAGCGCTTCCTTGGCTTCCGCAATTACACCAGCCGCTTCCTCAACCCTAAAATCGGAGAGCCCACCTCCAACGAGCTGCTCAAGTTTCCCAACTTCGTCAAGGAGGTGTTTCTGGACAGCGACACCAAAGTTGGAATGCTGACCGGCTCGCCCAACGACGATATCCAGGACTGGCACCTCACAATGACGAGATCGTCGCAGCCTGCAAGACCGTCAACAAGGAGGCCGGCAGCACGCGGCTTTTGGGCCATGCGGTCATGGCGCCCAACCAGCCCGGCTGGATGGAGGAGATCGACCGCGTGCACAGACTCTACAAGCCTGCCGCCTGGAAGGGCTACACCATGGGCGACCCCAGCGGGCCATCGAAATACATGTGGCGGCTCGACGACGAGAAGCTGATGTACCCCGCCTATGAAAAAATGGTGAAGGCGGGCGTGCGCGTCGTGTGCGTGCACAAGGGCCTGCTTCCGGATAATGCCGAGGAGGCCATGCCGGGAGCGACCGCGCATTCCGACGTGAGCGACGTCGGCAAGGCGGCGAAGGACTGGCCGCAGATTAGCTGGGTCATCTATCACGCGGGATTTCGGCCCGCTCCGCGGCCGAGCGCGGCATACGAGAAGGAGTTCGAGGAAACCGGCCGCATAGACTGGGTCAGCGATCTTGCCAGGATTCCGGAGACCTTCGGCGTGAAGAACGTGTACGGCGAGATCGGCTCATCCTTCGCCTTCACCTGCATCACCAACCCGAGGGTGTGCGCGGGCATGCTCGGCACGCTGATCAAAGGACTTGGCGCCGACCACGTGCTGTGGGGCACCGACTCGATCTGGTACGGGTCGCCGCAATGGCAGATCGAGGCACTGCGGCGCATTGGAAATTCCGATCGACCTGCAGAAGAAATTCGGCTTTGCCCCGCTGGGCGACGCCGATGGCGAGGTGAAACGCACAATCCTCGGCCGCAATGCCGCGCGCCTGCATGGGGTGCGCATCGCACGCATGGATGGTGCTCCGGCCTATGAGCGCGATCGCTTTGCCATGCTGAAAGATGAGTATGAGCGGCTGGGTCCCGATCGCAGCAATGTCGCGTACGGATATATCGCCCGCGAGAGCTGAAGCGTTCTGCCGCGCGCAGCCACTACGACAGGGACTTGATGACAGGCACTTGCCGCCGTCTCGCCCGCAGTGCCGGCTGCGCAGCGCTTGCTCTCTTCGTGGCGCAGGCCGCGGCGCAGTGGCAGCCGACCCGCATCGTCCGGCTGATCGTCCCGTACCCGCCGGGCAATATTGCGGACGTGCAGGCGCGCATGGTGGGCGAGCGTCTCGCAGCGAGGCTCCGCCAGCCGGTCGTGATTGACAACCGGCCCGGGGCGACCGGCCAGATCGGTATCGAGGCTGCTGCGCGGGCAGCGCCGGACGGACACACTCTCGTCATCGGGCAGACCGGCACCTTCGCCGTGGCGCCGCACACGCGCAAGCTTCCGTATGACGTGATCGGGGATTTTGTTCCGGTCGCGCAGCTCTCATCGAACGCGCTGGTGCTTTTTGCCAACGCCGGCATTGCCGCGAGCTCGCTGCCCGAGCTGCTCCGGCTCTCGCGCATGAAGCCCGGTGCACTGCGTTTCGGCTCCAACGGCGAAGGCGGGCTTCCGCATCTCGCGATGGAGCTCCTGAGGATCAGGACGGGTATTGACTGGCTGCATGTCCCCTACAAGGGCACGAGCCAGCTCGAGGCCGACCTCGTCGCCGGGCACATCGATGTCGGCTTCGGCAGCTACGGCGGACTGCTGCCGCAGGTCGAGGCCGGCCGGCTCAGGATGCTCGCATCCACCGGCGCCAGGCGAGGCATCGAGACGCCGGACCTGCCTACATTCATCGAAGGCGGCGTGCCGGACTTCGAGGTAGGAGGCTGGTTCGGCGTCTTTGCGCCGGCGAAAACGCCGAGCGCGGCGATCGAGGCATTGAATGCAGCCATCAACAGCGCGCTGCAGGAGCCGGAGCTGCAGCAGAAGATCAGGCAGACCGGCGCAACGCTGGAGCCCGGCTCTCCTGACGAATTCGCGGCCGTATTCCTGAGCTCATATCGCTTGTGGCGGGGCGTCGTGAAAAGCATCGGCCTTCCGATGCAATAGGCGGGAAGCTATTTCGCTCCGGCCGCGCAGCCGCGAAGAGAGTTGCGGGCTCAACGCGAGGGACACTGATGCAGGATGGTGGTTCCGTAACCGCGCCGTCGCGCGGTCCCGCCTGGGAAAGCATCTACGATCATCCTGGCCGGGTGCAGAGCAAATACATAGTGGCTGGCGGATACCGCACTCACTACCTGGAGGCCGGCGATCCGGCGGCAAGGCCAGTGGTGCTTATTCACGGGGCAAATTTTGAATTCGGGATGGGTATCGATCGCTGGTACCCGACGATATTGCCGCTCTCCAGTGCCTTCCGTGTCATCGCCGTGGACGAGCTCGGCGGCGGCGGCACCGATCCCCCGGCGCGGCTGGATGACATCGGCGACCTTCGGGTACGCGCCGATCACGTCCTCTCGTTCATTGAAGCCATGCGCATCTCGCCTGCCCACCTGATCGGCCAGTCGCAAGGCGCATGGATCGCCACCTATATCGCGCTGACGCGTCCCGATCTCGTCGACCGGCTGATCCTTGTCGACAGCGCGAGCCTCGCGCTGCCGGCGGGCGGCATGGACGCGAGCGACATCGCGCCGCGCTTTTCGGATGATTTCCATCCCGGCACCATGGTCAGAAAAACGCTTGAACCCACCCGGGAAGGCCTGCGCGCGGCGGTATCATCGATGGTGTTCGACCACTCCATGCTGAGCGACGATTTCGTGGATCGACTGATACCACTGGCCTTGAAATGGATTCCGATCTGGAAGAAGCCATGGCCACGCTTCTGGGCGGATGGGGGCCGGCGGAATCGTCAGCAATATCTGATCGACGGCGTACATATCAGCGAGCTTGTTCATTTGCTGGCGAGCCCGCCGCTGATCATCTGGGGCAAGAACTCAGTGAAGGGGCTGGAAGGTGGCGTGCGTCTCTATCAACGAATACCGGACGCTCAACTGCACGTCTTCGACAAGGCGAACCACTTCGTATGGCTTGATCAGTGGCGTGACTTCAACAGTCTGGCGACGTGGTATCTCGCGAGAAGCTGAATCAACCTGAATGGGTTCCGGTGGTTAACTTGCCAGGCTATCCCGCCCGGCGCGCGCGAAACGCCTGCTGCAAACGAACCTGTGCGGCTGCATGCTCGTTTGCGCGGCGTTCGTTGCGGGCTCGGCTCTGCTCGGCGAGCCGCGTCCAGGCCTGCGCCATCTCGATCAATGCTGCCTTGTTGGTCGGATCAAGCGCGGTCCGCGCGAGCGAGAGGCATTGCGCCGCACGCTGCCGATACTGCTCCCCGGAGTTCACGCTGCACTCACTCGATACGTCCACGCCTGGGACGCTGTTCCAGACAAACGGCAACAATGTGGCTCGCGCCATGCTCGCAACGAGAGTCGGGATTTCGACTCAACTGTCTTAGGAGAAACGGCGTCCCAGCGGTGGGCTAATCTCGCCGGGATCGCCGTCCCCTCGTCGAGCGGGGAATGCAGGCTCGACATGATGAAGAGTAGGCGGCCGCATCTAAACAAATCTCAACTTTGCTGAAAATCTTCGGCCAATGGTTAAACCACGTGCGCGGTGGTGCGAAGGTACGGCGCATTACCTCACGCAAGGCGCGCTGCTGGTTGTATGACACCGGCAGCTGCCGTTGGATTGGTCCAAGTGACGGGGCACCTGCCGTACCGCAGGTTATAAAGGCTTGTGGGGAGAACGACCAACGGTTGTACATCTCTCCTTTACGACACAACTGAGCCAATTTTGGCAAAGCAGCTTGTTTTTCTGCTGAGGATTCAGCACCCGCACGAGTGCCATTGACGGCTGTCCGCGGGGTCCCCTGAATCCCTGGCCAGGGCGAAATGTTGTGATGACTCGATCGCCCTCGGAGGGTCACATCCATGGAGCCGCTCATCGATCCTCGCCGGGGCGACATCGAGGACGATGCATCGAGCCCGAAGAATCGGTCGCTGCTGTCGCTCGCGGGGAGCCTCATTTCCGAGATCAGCCTGCCCAAGCTTTTCGTCGCCTGGATGCTGATGCTTGTTGCGCCCTGTCTTGTGCTCGGCCTCACCCCGCTCATTGCCTCGGCCTGGGTCGCCAGGCTGTCGGGGCGATTTGCGTCCCCATTTGCCGGCGTGTGGCCGATCCTTGCAATCGCCGTTCTGCTCGCCCTCGGCTGGTTCGGCGGCAGGACGCTGTTCCGCCTTGTCGAGCGCAGCTTCTGGTCGCTGAACTCCCTGATCGTGGAGCCGTTCTATGTCGGCGCCCGCGAAGGATTGCGACAGCTCGTCGACCAGCTGCTACCCGAACGCACCACGAGGACGCGGCGCAGGCGATTGCGCGCGGCCACCGCGCTTGCGGCCGGCATGCTCATCGGCGTGCTGGCGCTTGCGGCGCTCACGCTTGCCTGGCCGGCCTCGCGCTGGGTGAGCACCCTATCGGATCTCGCGGCACCGCTGCGGCTTTCCCCCGTAGCGCTTGCCAACGCCGTCGTGCTGGTCGCGGTCTATCTCGCCGGCGCCGCGCTGGTCTCGGCGATTGCGGATGCAGCGATGGCGCAGCCGCGCGACTTCCGCGGCTTTCTGGCTGCTCCTCCGGCCCGCCGGGGCTGGCGCGTGGCGCATCTCTCCGATCTCCACGTTGTGGGCGAGCGCTACGGCTTTCGCATCGAGAGCGGGCGCGCCGGGCCGCGTGGCAACGAGCGCCTCAAAGAGCTGCTGCGCGAGCTCGACGCGCTGCATGCGAGGAGCCCGCTCGATGCCATCCTCATCACCGGAGACATGACGGATGCCGGCCGCTCCTCCGAATGGGCGGAGTTCCTCGACGCCCTTGCGCTCCATCCCGCTCTCGCCGATCGCCTTCTCATTCTTCCCGGCAATCACGACCTCAACGTCGTCGACCGCGCCAATCCGGCGCGCCTTGATCTTCCCGGCAGTCCCAGCAAGCGGCTGCGCCAGCTGCGCGCGCTGTCCGCAATCGACGCGCTGCAAGGCCGCCGCGCGCGGGTGGTGGATCATGCCGCCGGCCGGCTGGGCGCCACCCTCGACGACGTGCTTAAGCCTCGCCGCGCGCAGATTGCCGAGTTCGCCGATGACGGGCGAATGCTCCTGTCAATGAGACTGGCAGAGCTGTGGGCGAGGGTCTTTCCGCTGGTGGTCGCGCCGCAGACCGACGACGGGCTCGGCATCATTCTGCTGAACTCCAATGCCGAGACGCATTTCTCCTTCACCAATGCGCTGGGCATGATCTCCACCGAGCAGATGAAAGGCATCGAGATCGCGGCAGCGCAGTATCCGCGGGCCTGCTGGCTGATCGCGCTCCATCACCATCCGGTCGAATATCCCCGTGCTGCCAACGCGCTCTCCGAGCGCATCGGCACCGCGCTCATCAACGGCAGCTCGTTCATCCGCCGGCTGCGTCCGCTCAAGGGCCGCTCGGCACTCATGCACGGTCACCGGCACATCGACTGGATCGGGGAATGTGCGGGCCTTCTGATCGTCTCGGCGCCGTCTCCGGTGATGAGCGCGGCCGACGACCTCGCCTCGTATTTCTACGTTCATACCTTTGCTGTTGGAGCCCATGGGCGGCTTGTGATGCTCACGCCCGAGCGCGTCACGGTCAAAGGCATTGTGGCCGCCTCCTGAACAGCGTCCAGGCGGGCTGTCAATCTCGCGCCGCCGGATATAATCCCGTCTCAACCGCCCTCTACACGTGCGGCGATGCTTGCGTGACGAGACGCTTCGCTCTTTCCGCCCGCGGGGGAGCGGGCGCGAGCCGGGCGAGGCAAGATGTCCGACACTCCTTCTTCCCAACCCGCAACCAACGCGGAAAGTGACCCCATTCTCATCGACCTCGCGCTGCAAGGGGGCGGCGCGCACGGGGCGTTCACCTGGGGTGTGCTGGACCGGGTGCTGGAGGAACCGAGGCTGCACATCGAGGGCATCTCCGGCACCTCCGCCGGCGCCATGAATGCCGCCGTGCTGGCGCACGGGCATATGGCCGGCGGCACCGCAGGCGCCAAGACTGCGCTCGAGGAGTTCTGGCGTCGCGTGTCGCGCGCCGCGACCTTCAGCCCGTTCCGGCGAACGCCGCTCGACATGCTGATGGGCCGCTGGACGCTCGACAGCTCCCCCATGTTCCTCGCCTTCGACCTCGCCGCTCGCATGTTCTCGCCCTATGACGTGAACCCGCGCGGCGCCAACCCCATGCGCGACATTCTCACGGAATGCGTCGACTTCGCGCGCCTTGCGCAATCGCCCATCCGGCTGTTTGTCACCGCGACCAACGTGCGCACCGGCCGCGGCCGCGTGTTCCGCAACGCCGAGCTCACGTCCAATGTGCTGCTCGCCTCCGCCTGCCTGCCGACCTTGTTCCAGGCGATCGAGATCGACGGCGAGCCCTATTGGGACGGGGGCTACGTGGGCAACCCGACCATCACCCCGCTGGTGCGCGAATGCACGTCAAGCGACACCATCCTCGTGCAGGTCAATCCCGTCGAGCGGCCCGGCACGCCGCGCACTGCGCGCGAGATTCTCGACCGCCTCAACGAGGTTTCTTTCAACTCGCCGCTGATGAAGGAGCTGCGCATGATCGCGGTCCTGCGCCAGGTGGCGAACGCCGGCGATTGCGAGGGCGCGCGCTGGGCAGGCATGCGCATTCACCGCATTGCCAGCGCCATGATGACCGACCTCGGCTCCTCCTCCAAGCTCAATGCGGAATGGGAATTTTTCTGCATGCTGCGCGACGAGGGTCGCCGCTGCGCGCAGGCGTTCCTGAGTGAGCACATGCATAATCTTGGCCGCCGTTCGACGCTCGACCTCGATCAGCTTTTGGACACTGTCTGAGCATGGGCCTTTTCGGGATCGTGCTCGCCCTCGCGCTACTGATCTTCCTCGCCTACAAGGGCTGGAGCGTGCTGTTGCTTGCCCCGGCAGCCGCCCTGGTCGCTGCCGCCATTGCGGGCGAGCCGCTCCTTGCCCACTGGACGCAGACCTTCATGGGCAGCGCCGCGCAATTCGTGGCGCAGTTCTTTCCCTTGTTCCTGCTCGGCGCGCTGTTTGGGAAGCTGATGGACGACAGCGGCTCCGTGACTGCCATTGCACGCTATATGGGCGAGCGGCTGGGACCACGCCGCGCAGTGCTTGCCGTGGTGCTCGCGGGAGCGCTGGTCACGTACGGGGGCGTGAGCTTGTTTGTTGCTTTCTTTGTGCTCGCGCCCATGGCGCATGCCTTGTTCCAGGCCGCCAATATTCCGCGCCGGCTGATGCCGGCGGCCATTGCGCTCGGCACCTCCACCTTCACCATGTCAGCGCTTCCAGGAACGCCTGCGATCCAGAACGCCATTCCCATGCCGTTCTTCGGCACGACGCCGTTCGCCGCGCCCGGCCTGGGGATTATCGCCTCCATCATCATGCTGGGATTTGGCCTGTGGTGGCTCGGACGCGTGCAGGCGCGCGCCCAGAGCAGCGGTGAAGGCTACGGCTCCGAGCCCGCGGCCGCCGTCGCCGCCGATGACCAGTTCATCCGCGAGCGCGCGACCAACGCGCGCGAGTTCGACCCGGTCGAGATCCCGCACGGGCATCACAGCGATTCCGCGCCTTCGATCATGGTCGCGGCGCTGCCTTTGGTCGTGGTGGTGGCAGTGAACCTCATTATGGCGCTTGTGATACTGCCGCGTCTCGACTTTTCGTTCCTGGCCGAAGCGCGCTGGGGTAGCACCTCGCTCTCCGCAGTGGCCGGCGTGTGGGCGGTGGCGGTCGCGCTCGCTGTTGCCACCGCCATTCTTGTCGCCGTGAACTTTAGCCGCCTGACCGCGTTGCGCGCGAGCATGGATGCCGGCGCCAATGCTTCCGTGCTGCCGGTCCTGAGCGTTGCCAGCCTTGTCGGCTTCGGCGCCGTGGTCGCCGCGCTGCCTGCCTTTGCCATGGTGCGCGATGCCGTGCTGTCGATCGGCGGCGGGCCGCTCGTCTCGCTTGCCGCCGCCACGAATGTGCTGGCGGCGCTGACTGGCTCGGCCTCGGGCGGGCTTACCATTGCGCTCGACGCGCTCGGCGACACCTACATGGCCATTGCCGCGGAGCACGGCATTGATCCCGCGCTCCTGCATCGCGTAGCGGTGATCGGGGCGGGAACGCTCGACAGCCTTCCGCATAACGGCGCGGTCGTGACGTTGCTTGCGGTGTGCGGATCGACGCACCGCGAGAGCTACCGCGATATCGTCATCGTGGGCATCCTCGGCGCGCTGATCGCGCTTGCCGCGGTGATCGCGCTTGGCTCGGCGCTGGGGTCGTTCTGAGAGATGCGAGCCTGACCAGGGAGGTGCGTCATGGCGCGACGGGAGATCCTTGACCGCATCCAGCGATACGTTGATCCCTTCCGCATCAGTACCGGCAAGGGCTTTCGCCTGAAGGAATTCGATCCGGCCGATACGTGTGGGCTCGCGCTCGGCAAGGGCGAGGCGGCCGATCTGCTCGCGCGCGGCACCCAATGGCTCGCGGAAGAGCAGGACATGCTCTACGCCCAGGACCGCTGGTCGTTGCTGCTCGTGTTTCAGGCGATGGATGCAGCCGGCAAGGACGGCACCATCAAGCATGTCATGTCGGGCGTCAATCCGCAGGGCTGCCAGGTGTTCTCGTTCAAGCAACCGTCACGGGAAGACCTCGAGCACGATTTCATGTGGCGATACATCAAGTGCCTCCCGGAGCGCGGGCGCATCGGCATCTTCAATCGCTCATACTATGAGGAGGTCCTGGTCGTGCGTGTCCATCCCGAGGTTCTGAGCCGGCAGAGGCTGCCCGCGGCGAGTGTCGGCAAGCGAATCTGGGATGAGCGACTCGCCGATATCGCGCATTTCGAGGATTACCTCACCCGCCAGGGGACCATCATCCTGAAGTTCTTGTTGCACGTCTCGCGCGCAGAGCAGAAGAAGCGTTTCATGCAGCGTCTGGAACGGCCGCAGAAACACTGGAAGTTCTCCGCCGCCGATATCCGCGAGCGCGGCTTCTGGGACGACTACATGCACGCGTTCGAGCAGGCGATCCGCGCCACCGCTACCGCCGACGCGCCGTGGTTTGTGGTCCCCGCCGACAACAAGTGGTTCACGCGGCTCGTCGTTGCCGCTGCCATCGTGGAAGCCGTGGAGAGGCTTGAGCTGAGCTACCCGAAGATTGATGCCGCAAAGAAGAAGGAGCTTGCGGCGGCGCGGATGGCGCTTGCCAGGGAGGGGTAGACACGCTGCCGTCGACGGTCGGCGGCACGCCGGCAATGCGGGGCAGTATCGCTACTCTAGTGCCCGCGGCTTGCAACGGCATTACCGTCAATGGTCCGTGGTGGCAGCCTTGGAAACGGCATGTCAACGATCATCTCGATTCTGGGCGGCGTAGGTCTCTTCCTCCTCGGCATGACCGTCATGACCGACGGCCTGAAGGCACTGGCGGGCTCTGCGCTGCGTACGGTGCTTGGCAAGGCGGCATCAACACCTTTGCGCGGATCCTTCTGGGGTGCCGTGCTCACGCTGCTCGTGCAGTCGTCCAGCGCAACAACCATGACGACGATTGGGCTGGTCAGTGCGGGGTTGCTGACGTTTGAGCAGGGGTTGGGGCTTGTCTTCGGCGCCAACGTAGGCACGACAGGTACTGGCTGGCTTGTCGCGCTTGTCGGCGTGCGCGTCTCGCTCACGGCCGCCGCGCTACCGATGATCTTCGCCGGTGCGCTGATCAAGCTCCTGGGCAGCGGGCGTGTGTCAGGAGCAGGTGCAGCGCTTGCCGGGTTTGCGCTCGTGCTATTTGGATTGACGACTCTCCAGCAAGGCATGGGTGGCTTGGCTGAACGGTTGCATCCAGCGGACCTCCCCGCGGTTCTTTCCGGCCCTGGCGCTACCTGGTGGGCGGGTCTCCTCGGAGTGCTGGCGATGGTCGCCGTCGGCCTTGCGATGACTGCGGTGATGCAGTCATCAACGGCCGCCGTCGCCGTGACGTTGTCTGCGCATTACGCCGGGGCTGTCGGTCTGGATCAGGCGTGCGCACTGATCATCGGGCAGAACATCGGCACGGCGACGAGCTCAGCCCTGGCGGCGATCGGCGCCAGCAGCACGGCCAAGAGGCTGGCTCTCGCCTACATTCTGTTCAAGCTGATTGCAGCCCTCATCGCGTTGGTTCTTTTCCCTGTCACAACTCCTCTGCTCGTCCGCACCTCCGGCGACGTTGACGGAGTGACTCTGCTGGCTGGCTATCATACCGCGTACAACGTCGTCGGCGTCCTCGTTCTGTTGCCGCTGATCGACAGGTTTACGCAGCTCGTCGAGCTCATTCTGCCCGAGCGAGGCTCGCCGTTGACGCGTTGCTTGGATCCTTCGGCGCTCGCCACCCCGATTGCGGCCGAGGAGGCGGTGCGGCGAACGGTAGCGCGGGCGCTTGCGGCGGTATGCGCGTCTGTCGAGGCAATGCTGCAGGCTGCCGCGGGCGGCGGATCGATAGGATCGGGGAAAGGCGGGGCAGTGCTGCAGCAGGCCGCTGACGCGCTGGCAGGCACAAATATTTCTGTCAGAGGTGAGCGGGCCACCGGAATCGGAGGACGAACAACGCCGCCTCATGAGCACTGTCCATGCGCTCGACAACGCGTACCGCCTGGCCGAGACGGCAAGCCCCGGGAACGATCTCAGCGCGGTGAGCAGCGCGCCGGATGACGTGCGCGCCGCTGAGCTGTGCGCGGACGTCATGCGACGCGCGGCCGCGATTGCTGGCGAAATCGCGGCGCTGCCCGGTAATGGCCGAAGCAAACCGCCACACGCTGCCCCGGAGGCGCCGAATACCGACGCCGCGCCTAATGCACCCCCGGCGTCGGCGCAGGAGTCCCTGGACCAGCTGGAACGCTGTGCCAAGGAGCTTGGCGAGTTGCGACGCACCCACCGCAGCGCCACACTGAGCGCGGTTGCCAGCGGGGCGCTCGCGGCCGGCGAGGCAATCATTCGCGTGGAGAGGGTGCGGAGCCTCGACGCGCTGGCGCACCACGCCTGGCGCTCGGCAGCGCACCTTGTCGACCAGGGCACATCGCATATCCTGATTCAGAGGGGAGCAAGTTGAACAAGGAAGAAGATCGATGAACGAGATCGAATTGTCACCGGAGGCAACTAACCCACCGGCCGCTTCCGGCGGGGTGAGCTTCCTCTATCGTCAGCTGCCATACTTGATCGTCCTGGTGCTGGCGATTGTGGGCGTGGCCTACACGAACATGTCGCATGAGCCTCTCGTCGGATATTGGGAATTCCTGACGCTGGCCATGGGAGCTGTGTGCGTCGTCACGGAATGGCCGAAGGCTGACGACAGGCAAGCCCGTGTTCGGCGGATCATCAGGCAGGTGTTGCACTGGGGAGCTATCCTGGTTGCGATGAACATCATGCTGTTGTCCGGTGTTCAGCAGCTGTTGCCTTCACCGGCAACCGGCCTCGTGCTTCTGATGTTGCTGGCGCTCGGCACTTTTCTCGCCGGCCTCAATCTTTCATCCCTACAAATCTGCTTTCTTGGGATTGCCATGGCCGTCGCCGTGCCGGCGATCGCCTGGTTCAAGCAAACGGCGCTGTTTTTGCTGCTGGGTGCCGTGCTCCTGATTGGGCTTGGCTTGGTCTTCTGGCCTCGAGGTCGGCGCGCCGAGCGTGCGGAAACGTTGTAGGCCGCTCTAACCGCGGCGTAGGGCGGATTAGCGCAGCGTAATCCGCCGCGGCCTGGTGGGTTACGGCGCGCGCAAGACGCGCGCCTAATCTAACTAACCCACCCTTCCACGTGAGCCGGCTTCGACCGCAGTCACGGCCCTGCGCAACGAGCCCGACGAGCGGATGATGAGCTTTTCCGCCTCAACGAGGAAGAAAAACACCAGCCCAGCCGCGAAAAGCCACGGCCAGACCCAAAGCGGGATGGCCTCGTTTTCGAACAAATACTGCAGTGGCGGTGCGTAGGTGAACAGGAGCTGCAGCACCACGACCGCGGCGATGCCGAGCGGCAGGTACCTGTTGCCGAGATGCGCCCTCAAGGACAGCGAGCTGTCCAGCAGATAGCGGCTGTTGAGGAGATAGAATACCTGGCCGATGGTGATCATGTTGACTGCGACCGTGCGCGCGAGTGGGTCCGAGGCGCCGTGCGACTTCATCCAGAAGAACGCCCACAGCGTCACCGCGAGCAGCGCCAGGCCGACGAAGACCACGCGCCAGATTCCGAAGCCGGTGAGGATGGGACGATCGACCGCCCGCGGCGGCCGGTGCATCACGTCGAGTTCGTGCGGCTCGAAAGAGATCACCAACCCCAGTGCCACCGAGGTCACCATGTTGACCCACAGCACCTGCGGCGCGGTGATCGGCATGGTGAAGCCGACAAAAATTGCCACCATGATGACCAGCGCCTGCGCGACGTTGGTCGGCAGCATGAACAGAATGGCCTTCTCGATATTGTTGTAGACCGTGCGCCCCTCCTTCACCGCCGCCGTGATCGAGGCAAAGTTGTCGTCGGCGAGGATCATGCCCGCCGCCTCCTTGGTGACCTCGGTGCCCTTGATGCCCATGGCGACGCCAATGTCAGCTTTCTTCAGGGCGGGGGCGTCGTTCACGCCGTCGCCCGTCATGGCCACGATCTGGTTGTTGGACTGGATCGCCTTTACCAGGCGCAGCTTGTGCTCGGGGCTCGCGCGCGCGAACACGTCGACGTTGCGCACCTTCTCCTGCAGCGCCGCCTCGTTCATTTCCTCGATCTCGGCGCCGGCGATCGCTGTCCTCCCGTCGCCGATGTCGAGCATCTTGGCGATGGCCGCGGCCGTGATCTTGTGATCGCCGGTGATCATGGTCACGCGGATGCCGCCGCCGTGACATTCCTTGACCGCTTCGATCGCCTCCTTGCGCGGCGGGTCGAGCAGGCCGATCAGGCCGAGCAGGACCAGATTTTTCGGCAGGTCGGCGGGAGCGAGGCTGCCGGCCCTCACGCCGGGATTTTCGTGCCAGGCGAGCGCCAGCACGCGCTCGCCCTGACCAGCGAGCATGTCAGAGGCGCTCATAAAGTGCCTCCGATCGATCGGTTTCGGCTCGCCGCCGGACATCTGCTGGCGCTCGCAATGGTCGAGGATGACCTCGGGTGCACCCTTGACGAAGAGGACCTCCTTACCGGCGCCGGACTTGTGCAGTGTCGCCATGAACTTGTGCTCCGACTCGAACGGAATGGCGTCGATCCGTGGCGATGCGGCCTGCTCGGCCTTCCGATCCAGGCCGAGCTTCGTCGCGAACGGATAGAGCGCGCCTTCGGTCGGGTCGCCTTCCACCTTCCAGGCGCCATCCTCCTGGAACAGCTCGGCATCATTGCAGAGCATGCAGACGCGCCCCATGAGGTCGAGCACCGGGCTCTTTCCCGCGGGCTTTCCGTCCTTCTTGACTTCGCCTTCCGGGGAGTACCCGTCGCCCGCGACCTGATACGCCGACTCGGCGGTGACCGCGGAGACCACCATCATTTCCAAGAGAGTGAGCGTGCCGGTCTTATCGGAGCAGATGCGCGACACCGAGCCCAGCGTCTCCACCGCCGGCAGCCGCCGGATGATGGCGTTGCGCTGCGCCATGCGCTGCACGCCGATCGCCAGCGTGATCGTGATGATGGCCGGCAGCCCCTCCGGGATCACCGATACCGCAATGCCGACCACCGCCTGGAACAGCTCGACGAAATCCATCCCCTTCACCCACTTGCCGTAGGCGAACACAATCGCGCCAACGACGGCGATGACGGCGGTGATGGCGTATCCGAACTTCTTGATCTGGCGCAGGAGCGGCGTCTCGAGCGCACTTACACCGGCCAGCAATCGATTAATGCGGCCAAGCTCGGTCTCGCTGCCGGTGGCGACGACGACGCCCGTCGCGGCCAGACACGACCATGGTGCCGGAGAACGCCATGCATTGGCGATCTCCGATCGTCGCGTTGGTCGAGACCGTGTCCGTGCTCTTGTCCGCCGGCACCGACTCGCCGGTCAGCGCCGCCTCCTCGGTACGCAGGTTCTTTGCCTCGACGAGCCGCAGGTCCGCCGGAATCTTGTCCCCCGATTCAAGGAGCACGATGTCTCCGGGAACGAGTTGTTCCGCGGGGATCATGCGCGTCTCGCCGTCGCGCAAGGTGCGGGCCTCGGCGGAGAGCATGTTGCGGATTGATTCCAGCGCCCTCTCCGCCCTGCCTTCCTGGATGAAGCCAAGCAGCGCATTGAGGATCACCACGCCGAAGATGATCCCTGCATCGAGCCACAGGTCGAGCATCAGCTTGGTGAAACCGGCACCGAGCAGGACGTAGACCAGGATGTTGTTGAACTGGGAGAGGAACCGCACGAGCGGTCCCCGCTTCCTGCCCTCCGGCAGCCGGTTCGGCCCGTACTTCTGCAGGCGGCTCGCCGCCTCGGCGACCTCGAGTCCTTTTCCGGTATGTGTGGCGAGGCGCTTGGCCGCCTCGTCTGCGGTCATGGCATGCCAGGCCGGACCGTCGCCTGCCGGCCTGACATTCTCAGCGATGCTCATTTGTATTTTCCAAGAGGCCCTGCCTCATTGACAGCCATTGCACATCCTGCAACGAAGGCTCGCTCGCCGCTGCCTTGATGAGGCGGGAAGGAGCGCTATTATACCAGCTCTTGTCGGCTGCGGCGCAGGGTAACAGCCGCCATGTCCATACCGTGCAAATTCGAGCGCAGCATTCTCGGCTACGACGAGCACGAGATGATTCTGCGCAGTCACCATCCCGAAATCTATGACGCCGCGCTTGATGACCTCAAGGCGCTGCGCCAGCGTCTGCGGCAAATGCGCAACAAGGAGCGTACGCTGGCGCGCGAAAATCGCCGTGCGGTGCGCGGCAAGGGAGCGCAGAGAGGCGCAAGCTTTCCCGGAACGGCCGAGCAACCCCTCCAGCGCAAGCAGGTGTTCGCCGCCGCGTTGAAGCGCGTGAACAGGGAGATCGATCGGATGCAAAAGCTTGAGGTGCGCACGGCGCACATCGAAGCTGCGCGCCGTGCTCTCGTCATGCGCCGTGCGGCGCAGTTTCCGCCGCGACCTCCGGCCGGCGACACCGCGAGCGAAGGCATGCGTCCGCTTCCGAGCAGGCGACGGCGTACTCGCGTTCCTCCCGCGAGGGTTGGGAGCGTCTCGCAGGCAACAAAAACAGCGCAGGCGGTACGCGACGCCCGCAACAGGTCCGTCCAGTAAACCAAGGGAGAAAGCACGATGTTCTTCTTCTCGGAAGGGTTCACTTTCCGCAATTTCCTCGCCGACGCCTTCGCCATATTCATGTTCGTCCTGTGGTTCTGGCTGCTCATCATCGTCATCGGCGACCTGTTCCGGCGTCACGACATATCCGGCTGGGGCAAGGCGATCTGGGTGATAGCGCTGATCGTCTTCCCCTATCTTGCGATCTTCGCCTACATGATCACCCAGTCGAGAGGCATGGCGGAGCGAAGCAGCCAGCAGGCGCAGCAGGCACGCGAAGAGCTGCGCAAGGTCGTCGGCTTCAGCGTTGCCGACGAGATCGAGAAGCTTGATCGGCTGAAGAAATCGGGATCGATCAGCGACCAGGAATTCACGCAGCTTCGCGCCAAGCTGGTCCAATGAGTTGATCGGGAGGAATGACTGATCTCCCAGTTCGCGGGGTGCTGCGCAGATCCGCTGGCTGGGTAGGGGCGGCAATCTGGTTTCTCTGCCAGGTCATCCTCATCGCCTGGGCCACGCTGGCCATCTACTATTCGAACCTGCCGTGGGCCGCTCTGCGCCTGCCGATGGCGATCGCTTTTGCTGCCTTCGCGATCTGGGCCATCTGGCTGTCGGGTCGGCGGCGCAGGCGCATGTCCGCGGTCTTGGTTGCGCTCTATCTCGGCGTGATCGCGTGGTGGATATTTATTCCGCCATCGCATGATCGGCCCTGGCGGCCAGAAGTGGCGGTGATGCCGCGCGCGTTCATCGACGGCGACCGCGTGCGCATCACGGGCGTCCGCAATTTCACATACCGCACCCGCGACGATTTCACGGTGCGCTACGAGGAGCGCGAGGTCTCGCTGTCGCATCTCACAGGCATCGATTTCTATGTCTCCTACTGGAGCGTAGGGCCGGTTGGGCACACATTCTTGAGCTTCATCTTCGACAACGCGCTGCCGTTGAGCATCTCGATTGAGACGCGGCCGGAGGTGGGCGAGGGCTTCGACCCCATTGCTTCGCTTTTCAAGCAATTCGAGCTGATCTATGTGGTGGGTGACGAGCATGACCTCGTGGGCGTGCGTACCAACTACCGCCGTGAGACGGTATATCTCTATCGCCTCAACAGCTCTGCTTTCGACGCGCGCCGACTGCTGCTGATCTACCTCGCGCGGATCAATCAGCTCGCAGACCGGCCGGAGTTCTATCACCTGCTGACCAACAGCTGCACCATCAACATCATCCGCTATGCGAACGCTGCCGGACGCAAGGGCAGCTTCGACATCCGGCATCTGTTCAACGGTCTCATCGACGATTACCTCTACGCCTCCGGCCGCGTCGATACCTCGCTGCCATTCGATGAGCTGCGGCGGCGCTCCCTCATCAACCAGGCCGCGCAGGCAGCCGATGATGCTCCGGATTTCTCGGAGCGGATCCGTGCGGGCCTGCCGGCGCGCCGTTGACGGTCAAGGCTTCTGCGTCGCCTGACACTGATAGAATGCCATGTGACAGCGGGCTGATCAGATGAGAAGCGCGAAGCCCAGTCATCGCGTGGTTATCTTCCTCGGCCTGATCGCCGTTTCGCTGATTGTGCTGCTGCTGCTTCCTCCGATTCCGCAGGATCAGCGCTATCACGAGTTCTCCGACCAGCACACATTGCTCGGCATCCCGAATTTCTGGAATGTCGTCTCCAACCTGCCGTTCATTGCTGTCGGCGCTGTGGGGCTGCAGCAGTTTCATCGCCATCCGGCGATCTTCGTGGTCTTTTTCGGAACGTTCCTGACCGGCTTCGGATCCTCCTATTATCACTGGCATCCGGACGACAGCGCGCTGTTCTGGGACCGGCTGCCCATGACGCTCTGCTTCATGGCTATCCTGGCGATAGTGGTCGAGGAGCGTGTCAGCGCAAAGCTGGGGGCTGTCCTACTCTGGCCGCTGCTCGCAACCGGCATATTCAGCCTGCTGTTTTGGCGCGCTACCGGAGATCTGCGTCTATACGGTTGGGTGCAGTTCTTCCCCGCCCTGACAATACCGTTGCTGCTCGTGCTGTTTCCGCCGAGATATACCGGCACCTTCTACTTGGCGACCGCCGGCGCGCTCTACGCGCTTGCCAAATTGTTCGAGCTGTTCGACCACGCCGTTCATTCGCGCTTTATCCTCAGCGGACATACGATCAAGCATCTGTTCGGTGCCGCCGCGTGCTTTGCGCTGCTGAGATATTTTCAGATGCGTCGACCGCTTCCCGGGCCCGCGCTCATGGGTTCGACGTCCTCGGCGTGAGGCACTGATCAGCCTTCGGCTCCTGCACGCGGAAAGCCGCGACATAGAGCGCTGGCAGAAAGATCAGCGTCAGCACGGTTGCCACCAGCAGCCCGCCCATGATCGCGTATGACATGGGCCCCCAGAATATTGTGGGCGCGATCGGGATCATGCCGAGCACGGTCGAGATGGCGGTGAGCATGATGGGGCGGAAGCGCGAGATGGCCGCCTCGATGACCGCGTCCCAGATCGCCTTTCCTTGCGCGCGCTCGGCCTCGATCTGATCGATGAGGATGACCGCATTGCGCGCAATCATCCCGAGCAGCGCCAGGATGCCGAGGATGGCCACGAACCCGAGCGGCTTCTGGAAGGCGAGGAGGGTGGCGACGATGCCGATCAGCCCCATGGGCACGACGCTCAAGACAACGAACAGGCGGCTGAAGCTGTGCAGCTGGATCATGAGGACGGTGACCGCGATGAACAGCATCAGCGGCACCACCGCAAAGACCGATGCCTGCGAGCGCGCGCTCTCCTCGACTGTGCCGCCGGCAGTGATGTGATAGGAGCTGGGCAGGCTCGCTTCGAGCTTCGCCACCTGCGGCGCGAGCGCCGCGACCACGGCTTCCGGGGATGCGCTCTGCGTCACATCGGCCTGCACGGTGAGGGTGGGGGTGCCGTCGCGACGCCAGACCAGCGGAGGCTCGCGCTCGAACTCGAGCGTTGCGAACTGGCCTAGCGGCACCGTACGGCCGCTGGGCAGCGCAAACTGCAGGTTGCGCAACGTCGAAAGCGAGACGCGCTCCTCGTCGGTGGCGCGCATGATCACGTCAACGAGGTAGATCCAGTCGCGCACCTGGGTAATGGGGGCGCCGGTGACGACCGTGTTGAGGACGGAAGCGATGGATTGCGATGTCAACCCGAGCAGCCGCGCCTGGTCCTGATCGATGCGCACGCGCACCTTGCGGCCGGGCTCGATCCAGTCGAAATTCACGCGCCGCGCGCGCGGATCGGAGGCGACCACTCCGGCCAGCCGCAACGCGATGTCGCGCACATCATCGAGGTCGGGTCCGCTGACCCGATACTGCACCGGCCAGCCCACTGGGGGGCCTAGCTCGAGCGGAACCGTGCGGGTGACCGCATTCGGGAAATCCTCAGCCAGCACGCGCTCGAGCTTCGCGCGCAGGCGCTCGCGCGCGGCAATATTCTTTGCAATCACCACGAATTGGCTGAAGAAATCGTTGGGCAGCTCCACGTTGAGCGGCAGATAGAAGCGGATTGCGCCCCGCCCGACATAGGCGCTCCAGCGCGCCACGTCGGGATCGTCCTTGAGCACGGCATCGAGCCTAGCGGCGGCATCGCTGCTGGCGTAGATCGAGGCATTCTGCGGCAGCCTTAGATCGACGAGCAGCTCGGGCCGGTCGGAGGAAGGGAAGAACTGGCGCGATATCAAAGGTGAGCCGGCAAGCGCCAGGACGAAGCCGGCAAGGGTCAGCACTATGGTGATCCACCGGTGGCGCATGGCGGCAAGCAGAACGCGGCGGAAGGCCCGCACGACCTTGCCGGGCGCGGCTGGCTCTGTTGCTTGCGGCTTCTTGAGGAACGCCACCCCGAGCAGCGGGATGAAGATGACTGCGACAAGCCAGGACGCGAGGACCGCGATGCTGAACACGGCAAAGATCGAGAATGTGTACTCGCCCGCCGAGCTGCGCGCAAAACCGATCGGCACGAAGCCCGCCATGGTGACGAGCGACCCCGTGAGCATCGGAAACGCGAGAGTATCGTAGGCGAAGGTTGCGGCTTTTTCCTTCTCGTCGCCCAAGGCGAGCCGCATGGTCATGGCATCGATGGTGCTCATGGCGTCATCGACCAGGAGCGTGAGCGCAATGATCAGAGCGCCGAGCGAAATGCGTTGCAGGTCGATGCTCACGAAGCTCATGACCGGAAATACCATGGCAAGCGTGAGCGGGATCGAGAGCGCGACAATGGCGCCTGCCCGAAACCCCAGGCTGACCACGCTCACCGCCATGATGATGGCGATCGCCTGCCAGAGCGAGGTCGTAAACTCGCCGATTGCGCTGCTCACGACCGACGACTGGTTGGCAACCAGGACGGGCTCGATACCAAGCGGCAGGTCGGCCGTAATCTCGTGCATGGTCCGCTGTACGTTGTGTCCGAGCGCAAGTATGTCGCCGCCCTCGCGCATTGCGATCGCAAGCCCGATGGCTGGCTTTCCGTTCACCCGGAACATGGGCTGCGGTGGATCAATGTAAATCCGCCGCACCTCGGCGATGTCGCCAATGCGCAGCAAGCGTCCATGCGATGCGAAATTGACCCTGAGGATGTCGAGTTCGGAATCGAAGGCGCCGGAGACGCGCAGCGCGAGCTTCTCCTCTGCGGTCTGAAACGTCCCGGCAGGTGCAACCGCATTCTGCGCGGAAAGCGCGGCGATCAGGTCGGCGCGGTCGATGCCAAGGCCGGCGAGGTGCTTGGTGGAGAACTCAATGATGATCCTCTCGTCCTGTGCCCCCATGACCTCGATCTTTGAGACATCCGCAATGCGCAGGAGCTGCGTCCTGATACGCTCGACATGGTCGCGCAGCTCGCGAAAGGTGAACCCGTCGGTGGTGAAACCGTAGATGATGCCGAAGGTATCGCCGAACTCGTCGTTAAAGCCGGGTCCGATCACGCCTGCCGGCAAGGTGTGGCGCATGTCGCCGACGCTTTTGCGGACCTGATACCAGATGTCGGGTACCTGCCGCGGGGGTGTGCTGCCCTTCAGGTTGACGAAAATCGTGGTGGAACCGGCGCGAGTGAAGCTGCGCAGAAAGTCCAGGTTGGGCGTCTCCTTGAGCGTCTGCTCGATGCGCTCCGTGATAAGGTCGAGGGTCTCCTGCAGCGTCGCGCCGGGCCAGGCGGCCTGCACCACCATGGTGCGGAAGGTGAACGCGGGATCCTCGTTGCGGCCAAGGCGGGAGTAGGAGAGGGCGCCCGCAACCATTAGCACGATCATGGAGTAGACCACGAACGAGCGGTGGTTGAGCGCCCATTCGGAGAGGTTGAAGCGGCTCATCGGGCAGATAATTCCAGCAGCCGGACCTTCTGTCCGGGATGCAGCGCCTGTGTCCCCGCCGTGACGACGATTTCACCGGGCACCAGGCCCGATGCGATGGCGACGCTTGCCGGATTGTGGCGCAGCACCTCGATGGCGCGCGGCGACACCGTGAGGCTTTTCGCATCGACCACCCAGACCGTGGGGCGGCGGTCGAGCTCGGTCAGCGCCGAGGCGGGAAGCTCGATAGTGGGAATCGCATCGAGCTGCATGCGCCCGACCACCGTGGAGCCCAGCAGCATTGCAGGCGGCGCATCGGTGAGACCGACCTTGACCTCAAAGGTCCTGGTGACGGGATCAGCCTGCGGCGCCACCTCCCGCACGCGCCCGGTTGCCTTAACCGAGGGATCATCGGTCAGGGACACCGTGACCAATGGATCGGTTGGCGCCGTACGCAGCACCTGACCAGGCACGTCGAACACTGCGTCCCGGCCATCCTGGCGGGCGAGGCGGACGATCATCTGCCCGGCCTGCACCACTTCCCCGGGTTCCGCGGCAGTCGTCGTCACGACGCCTGCCGCATCGGCGCGCAGCTCGGTGCGGGCGACCTGATCCTCGGCCGTGCTCAATTGCGCCTGGGCGGTGTTCAGGCGCGAGCGCGCCGTCTCCAAAGCCTGCTCGGCCCGCTCGAACTGGGCACGCGAGGCAACGTCACGCGCCAGGAGAAATTTCTGGCGATCGAATTCGCTCTGCGCCTCCGCCAATTGGGCCTTCGCGGCCGTAACGGAAGCCTGCGCCGCGCGCAGGCCATTGAGCTCGTCCTGCGGGTCGAGCTTTGCCACCAGCTGGTCGGGCTCGACCCGATCGCCGACATTGACGAGTCGTTCGACCATGCGGCCGCCAATACGGAATGCGAGGCGTGTCTCGTTCTCCGCCTCTATACGTCCAGTGAAGGCGACCGTTTCCCCGATCTCGCGTTTCACCACAGTCACTGTGCGTACCGGGCGAATCTCGGGTGCAGCCGGTTCGCTGTCGCGCCCACACGCCGCAAGCAAGAGTGTGGCGGCGAGTGCCGCAGGCGCAGAGCGCGGGAGGAGGGCGCGCACTGAGCGGCTATCCGACGGCGGCGCTGAGACCCGAATTAGTCCAGACGATGAGGCTGACGCCTCCGGTCGTATCAGCGAGCCTCATGGGCACCTCCTTCATGAATTGAAGCCGCCTGCAGCGAAGCTGCAGCAGCATAGAATCACACCGTTGCGTTGGGCGGTAAACGGCTCGGCAGCATGGCGCGGCGGCAATTGAGCGTGGCTGATCGTTATTCCGCGACCCTCTCTCGCCCCATCCGCCCAGAGCCGCTATCCTTCGTCGCGGAAGCCTTCCGCTGGGGTGCCGTTGTGCCGCGCCTGCTTGCGCTCGCCGTCCTCATGCTGGTTGCACAGCTTGGCGCCCACTCCCGCGCGGAGGCGCAAGCCTATCCGACGCGCACTGTGCGGTTCATCGTTCCCTTCGGGGCCGCGAGCGCGTCCGACATCAACGCACGGCTGTTTGCGGATCGGCTGGCCGCGCGCTGGGGCAAGCCGGTGGTGGTGGAGAACCGTCCGGGCGGCGATGGCCTGGTGGCGATCGGTGCGTTCACCGCGGCAGCCGACGATCACACCTTGCTGTTCGGGCCAGCGGGAACGTTCGCCGTGCATCCGTATGAATACGAGAAGCTTCCCTACAACGCGGAGCTTGATCTCGTCCCGATCGCAGATGTCTCGACCGTCATCCTCGCCTTCTCGACTCCGGCCTCGCTCGGCCTCCGCTCGCTTGCGGAATTCCTCGCGCTTGCCCGTGCTCAGCCGGGCAAGCTCAACGCGGCAGCCTCCTCCGGCAATTCCGATTTTCTGATGTTCGGGTTCCTCAAGCAAAGCGGCGTGGAGGTGGCGAAGGTGCCTTATCGCGACATCCTCCAGGCGCCCAACGATCTCGCCGAGGCGCGCATTCACGCCCTCATGACCTCGCTGGCGGTGGTGCAGCCGCAGATGCAGGCCGGCCGGGTGAAGGTGCTTGCCGTGACGAGCCGCACGCGCGCTCCGGCCGCACCTGACATTCCCACCGGCGCGGAGGCCGGTTACCCCGCCCTGGACCTGGAAAGCGTGATGGGCTTGTTCGGACCGCGCGGCATGGCGCTCGATCTGCGCGAGCGCATTGCCGGTGATCTGGCGGCCGTGCTTGATTCCACTGTTCGCGAGCGGGTCGAGGCAACCGGGCAGATCGTCAATATGCGCGGACCTTCTGAATTTGCCGCTTCCATTGCCAGGCTGCGCGCGAAGCTTGCGGTGACTGCCAGCGTGCTCGGCATCAAACCGGCCCATTGAGCGGCTCGGCCGCGGGGCTTGCAAAAAGCCGTCCCTTGGGGCATTTACAACGGGCGGCGGACCTTGGGGCCGCCGCAAGCGTTTGCGGAGGAGTGTAGCTCAATGGCTAGAGCACCGGTCTCCAAAACCGGGGGTTGGGGGTTCGAGTCCCTCCACTCCTGCCAGGCATAGCTCGGCACAGGTTCAATTATTCAATCGGATCAAGCCGCCTGCGAGTCAGGCGGCGGACCAGCCATGGCGAAGATCAGTCCCTTCAAGTTCATGCAGGAGGTGCGTGCCGAGGCGCAGAAGGTCACGTGGCCGACCCGGCGCGAGACCGCCGTTACCACCGCCATGGTATTCGTCATGGTCGCCATTGCCTCGGTATTCTTCCTGGTTGCGGACCAGATCATGCGGTTCATCGTCACCTTCGTGCTCGGCATCGGCGGTTGAAGGAGCCGCGCCATGGCGGACAAGCAATGGTACATCGTGCAGGCCTACTCGAATTTCGAGCGCAAGGTTGCCGATTCCATCCGCGAGCAGGCCAAGCAACGCCACCTCGATCACCTGTTCGAGGAGGTGATGGTGCCGACCGAGAAGGTGGTCGAGATTCGCCGCGGGCAGAAGATCGATGCGGAGCGCAAGTTCTTTCCCGGCTATGTGCTTGTGAAAATGGATCTCACCGACGAGGCCTATCACCTGATCAAGAATACGCCGAAGGTGACTGGCTTTCTCGGAGCCGATAACAAGCCAAAGCCGATCTCCGAGGCTGAGGCGCAGCGTATCCTGCACCAGGTGCAGGAGGGCATCGAGCGTCCCAAGCCGTCGGTCTCCTTTGAAGTAGGCGAGCAGGTGCGGGTGTCGGAAGGCCCGTTTGCCTCCTTCAACGGAGTGGTCGAGGAGGTCGACGACGGACGCTCGCGTCTGAAGGTCGCGGTCTCAATCTTCGGCCGTCCCACGCGGGTCGAGCTCGAAATGGGGCAGGTGGAGAAGCTATAGGTGTCCGAGGTCAGATGTCAGATGTCGGACTTGGGAGGTCCGGAGGTCGCCGCGACTGCCGTCCGTCCTCTGGCATCTGTCCTCTGACATCTGTCCTCTGAGATCTGAGCGGAGCGTCCATGGCCAAGAAGATTACAGGTTACATCAAGCTGCAGGTGCCGGCAGGCTCCGCCAATCCCTCCCCGCCGATTGGGCCTGCGCTCGGCCAACGCGGCCTTGCCATCATGGAGTTCTGCAAGCAATTCAATGCGCAGACCCAGAACATGGAGAAGGGCTCGCCAATTCCGGTGGTGATCACGGTCTATCAAGACCGCTCCTTCACGTTCGAGATGCGCACGCCTCCGGTGTCGTATTTCATCAAGAAGGCGGCAAAGCTCGAGAGCGGATCAAAGACGCCCGGGCGCGACACGGCGGGCAAGGTCACCAAGGCGCAGGTGAAGGAGATCGCCGAGAAGAAGCTCAAGGATCTGAACTGCGATACCATCGAGGCCGCCATGCGCATGGTGGAAGGCTCCGCCCGCTCCATGGGCATTGAGGTTGTAGGATAAGGAACATGTCCCAACTCGGAAAACGCATGACCGCGGTGCGCACAGGCGTCGATCGCACCAAGCTCTATGCCGTTGAGGAAGCGGTGAAGATGGTCAAGGAGAGGGCAAAAGCGAAGTTCGATGAGACAATCGAGGTTGCCATGAACCTCGGCGTCGACCCTCGTCACGCCGACCAGATGGTGCGCGGCGTGGTCAATCTGCCGAATGGCTCCGGCCGCACCGTGCGCGTTGCGGTATTCGCGCGCGGGGCAAAAGCCGACGAGGCGAAGGCGGCAGGCGCGGACGTGGTGGGTGCCGAGGATCTCGCCGCGAAGGTGCAGGCCGGCGACATCGATTTCGACCGATGCATCGCCACTCCCGATCTGATGCCGCTCGTGGGCCGGTTGGGCAAGGTGCTCGGGCCGCGTGGAATGATGCCCAATCCGAAGGTCGGCACCGTCACCATGGACGTGACCGGCGCGGTCAAGGGTGCCAAGGGCGGCTCGGTCGAGTTCCGCGTCGAGAAGGCTGGCATTGTGCAGGCCGGAGTGGGAAAGGCCTCGTTTTCCGCCGACAAGCTCGTGGCCAATATCAAGGCCTTTGCCGATGCGGTCCAAAAGGCCAAGCCCGCGGGTGCCAAAGGTACCTTCGTGCAGCGCGTCGCCATTTCGTCAACGATGGGGCCTGGCGTGAAGGTCGAACCGGCGTCGTTGTTCCAGTAGCGGACGATCGCCCCCAGCCGTCTGCATGGGACGGCGCTCAGCGCCTTCGCTACGGCTGCGCACGCCTTCATCTCCGAGCATGAGTCGGGTCCGGTTCGTGATCCGCCGTGCCCCAGAATCTGATGCTTTCCAGCGGATTCCCCTTGGCAAGGCCGGCACGAGCCGTTACATACTGATCCGGGCGTGCCGGCCTGGTGTCTCGGCGCGCTTTCGTGCGCTCCATGGAAAGGCGGCGAACTGCGGTTGACTTCCCTTTGGACAATCCCGCGGGGTAGCTCTGGAGGAAGGCGACGCCCAGTGCTGTTTTGCATTGAGGGCCAAAGGGTTCTGGAGACCATGGGAGGCCTCCGCCGAGCAGAATCCTGCGGCCGGTTCCGCCCACGATCCGGGTCGCCAATGCCTTTGCCCTTGTGGGAGGTGGGTCCGCTCTCGGTTGGCGGGCGAAAGCGTGAGAGGTCGGGACGGGCGTAATGTGAAGGGCGGGCACGCACCAGGCGATAAAGAGCTTTTCAGTGGATCGAGCAGCGAAGAAAGAGCTTGTAGCGACGCTGAGCGGGGTCTTCCGGGACACCGGCGTTGTCGTTGTGGCGCATTATTCGGGCCTCAACGTCGCACAGATGCAGACCTTGCGCAGGCAGATGAAGCAGGCGGGCGCTGCGGTCAGGGTGGCCAAGAACAGTCTCGCCCGGATTGCCCTGCAAGGAACCGACGCCGCCGCCGTCATGCCACTGCTCAAAGGCCCAACCTTGCTTGCCTATTCCGGCGATCCGGTCGCCGCACCAAAGGTGGCGGCGGAGTTTGCCAAGGCAAACGACAAGTTTGTGATCCTGGGCGGCGCCATGGGCAAAACCGCGCTCGATCAGAACGGGGTCAAAGCGCTCGCCTCGCTTCCCTCGCTCGACGAGCTGCGTGCCAAGATTGTCGGGCTCATCTCCGCACCTGCAACCAAGATCGCGCAGGTCGTGAATGCACCTGCGGCCAAGCTCGCCCGTGTGGTCGAGGCCTATTCAAAAAAGGATGTGGCTGCGTGATGCTTCGCAGCTCGAGCGTTCCCGAACCCGGAAGGATGTCTGATGGCTGATCTGCAGAGACTGGTGGACGATCTCTCGAAGCTCACCGTAATCGAGGCCGCCGATCTGGCGAAGATGCTCGAGGAGAAGTGGGGCGTATCCGCAGCTGCTGCGGTTGCGGTCGCCGCTGCTCCGGGTGCTGCTGCCGCGGCGCCAGCGGAGGAGAAGACCGAGTTCACAGTCGTCCTGACTTCGCACGGCGAGAAAAAGATTGAGGTGATCAAAGAGGTGCGCGCGCTCACGGGCCTTGGGCTCAAGGAAGCCAAGGAGCTGGTCGAAGGCGCCCCCAAGCCGGTCAAGGAAGGCGTGAACAAGGACGAGGCCGAGAAGATCAAGTCCCAGCTTGAAAAAGCGGGAGCGAAAGTTGAGCTGAAATAAGCGCAAGCTGATTTCAACGAGCCCGGGGCGAGCGGAGCGAGACCCCGGGGGAGCACAGCAGGGTCGAACTCGGCAGGATCCCGCTGGAAGAACCCGGTTACACCGGGAGTTCGGGAGCGCTCGAGGGCCGACTGAGTGCAACGGGAACGGCCCAAGGTTGCGTGTAGCGAAAACACAAATCGGTGATTTCAGGTCAAGGCCCCTGCAATCGCCCATATCTGCCGCTAGCGGCGGCAACGAGGCAGCGGCTCGGCGTGTGGCCGTGACCGCAGAGGTATGCCGGCTCTGACGCCTGTCCTGATGGTCGCGATGGATTGCGGCTTTCCGGAGAGTCGTCCCCGCCCGGCGGTTCTACAAAGAGAGAGACGAGATGGCGCACACGTTGCAGACGTTCACGGGTCGCAAGCGCGTTCGAAGATTTTTCGGGAAAATTCAGGAAGTCGCGGAGATGCCGAACCTCATTGAGGTTCAGAAGGCATCCTACGACCAGTTCCTATTGGTCAAGGAGCCCGTCGGCGGGCGGCCCGACGAGGGGCTGCAGGCCGTATTCAAGTCGGTGTTCCCGATTTCCGATTTCTCTGGCACCTCGATGCTCGAGTTCGTCAAGTACGAGTTCGAGCCGCCCAAATACGACGTCGATGAGTGCCGCCAGCGCGGCATGACCTACGCGGCCCCTTTGAAGGTCACGCTGCGCCTCATTGTGTTTGATGTCGACGAGGAGACGGGCGCCAAGTCGGTCAAGGACATCAAGGAGCAGGATGTCTACATGGGTGACATCCCGCTCATGACCAACAACGGCACATTCGTGGTCAACGGAACCGAGCGGGTGATCGTCTCTCAGATGCACCGCTCGCCAGGGGTGTTCTTCGACCACGACAAGGGCAAGACTCATTCCTCGGGCAAGCTCCTGTTTGCCGCGCGCATCATTCCGTACCGGGGGTCGTGGCTCGACATCGAGTTCGACGCCAAGGACATTGTCTATGCACGCATCGACCGCCGCCGGAAGATTCCGGTCACCTCGCTGCTCTATGCGCTCGGGCTCGACGCCGAGGAGGTGCTCAACACCTTCTACAGAAAGCTGGCCTACAAGCGTCAGAAGGACGGCTGGCGCGTGCCTTTCGATGCCAACCGGTTCCGGGGTTACAAGGCGATCAACGATCTGGTCGATGCGGATTCAAACAAGGTGGTGCTGGAGGCGGGCAAGAAGCTCACCGTTCGCCACGCCCGCCAGCTCGCCGAGAAGGGGCTGCGCGCGCTGCGCCTGACCGATCAGGAGCTGATCGGCCGCTATCTGGCCGAGGACCTGGTCAATCCGAAGAGCGGCGAGATTTACGCCGAAGCCGGCGAGGAGATCACCGAGAAGAACCTCAAGGTGCTCAACGAGGCCGGCTACAAGGAATTGCCGCTGCTCGACATCGATCACGTCAACGTCGGCGCCTATATCCGCAACACGCTCGCGGTCGACAAGAACATCACGCGCGAGGACGCGCTGTTCGACATCTACCGCGTGATGCGCCCGGGCGAGCCGCCGACCATCGACACCGCGCAGAACATGTTCCAGTCGCTGTTCTTCGATCCTGAGCGCTATGACCTCTCGGCGGTCGGGCGCGTCAAGATGAACATGCGCCTCGATCTGGATGCGCCCGATACCATGCGGGTGCTGCGCAGGGAGGACATCATATCCGTCATCCGCACGCTGCTCGATCTGCGCGATGGCAAGGGTGAGATCGACGACATCGATCATCTCGGCAATCGGCGCGTGCGCTCGGTCGGCGAGTTGATGGAGAACCAGTACCGCATCGGGCTCCTGCGCATGGAGCGCGCGATCAAGGAGCGCATGTCCTCGGTCGATATCGATACCGTGATGCCGCAGGACCTGATCAATGCCAAGCCTGCAGCGGCAGCGGTGCGCGAGTTCTTCGGCTCCTCGCAGCTGTCACAGTTCATGGATCAGACCAACCCGCTTTCCGAGATCACGCACAAGCGCAGGCTTTCCGCGCTCGGGCCGGGCGGTCTCACGCGCGAGCGAGCGGGCTTCGAGGTCCGCGACGTGCATCCGACCCATTACGGCCGCATCTGCCCGATCGAGACCCCCGAAGGTCCCAACATCGGGCTGATCAACTCGCTCGCAACCTATGCGCGGGTGAACAAATACGGCTTCGTCGAAACGCCCTACCGCAAGGTCAAGGACGGGCGCGTGACCGACGAGGTGCAATATCTGTCGGCTATGGAGGAGGGCCGCTACACGGTCGCGCAGGCGAACGCGCCGGTCGACCATCGCGGCCGCTTCACCGAGGACATGATCGTGTGCCGCCATGCCGGCGACGTGCAGCTCGTCCCCGCGACCAAGGTCGACTTCATGGATGTCTCGCCCAAGCAGCTGGTCTCGGTGGCGGCGGCTCTCATCCCGTTCCTGGAGAATGATGATGCCAATCGCGCCTTGATGGGCTCCAACATGCAGCGCCAGGCTGTTCCCCTGGTGCGCTCGGAGGCGCCGTTCGTTGGCACCGGCATGGAAGGGGTGGTGGCGCGCGATTCCGGTGCCTCCATCGCGGCGCGGCGCACCGGCATTGTCGATCAGGTCGATGCCACCCGAATCGTGGTGCGCGCAACCGAGGAGTCGGATCCCACCAAACCCGGAGTCGACATCTATCGGCTGATGAAGTTCCAGCGCTCGAACCAGAATACCTGCATCAACCAGCGTCCGCTGGTGAAGGTCGGCGACCAGGTCATAAAAGGCGACATCATTGCCGACGGGCCTTCCACCGATCTCGGCGAGCTGGCGCTCGGCCGCAACGTGCTCGTCGCCTTCATGCCGTGGAATGGCTACAACTTCGAGGACTCGATCCTTCTGTCCGAGCGCATTGTCAAGGACGACGTGTTCTCCTCGATTCACATCGAGGAGTTTGAAGTGATGGCGCGCGATACCAAGCTCGGACCCGAGGAGATCACGCGCGACATCCCCAACGTCTCGGAAGAGGCGCTCAAGAATCTCGATGAGGCGGGCATCGTCTATATCGGCGCCGAGGTCCGTGCCGGCGACATCCTGTGCGGCAAGATCACGCCCAAGGGTGAAAGCCCGATGACGCCCGAGGAGAAGCTGCTGCGCGCGATCTTCGGCGAGAAGGCATCAGACGTGCGCGATACCTCATTGCGGGTGCCGCCGGGCGTGCAGGGTACGGTGGTCGAGGTGCGCGTGTTCAATCGACACGGGGTCGAGAAGGACGAGCGCGCCCTGGCCATTGAGCGCGAGGAGATCGAGCGGCTTGCCAAGGACCGTGACGACGAGCAGGCGATCCTCGATCGCAACGTCTACGGCCGGCTGGCGGAGATGCTCGAGGGCCGCCAGGGAATCGCAGGACCGAAGGGCTTCAAGAAGGACTCCAAGATCACGCGTGCCGTGCTCGAGGAGTATCCCCGCTCCCAGTGGTGGCTGTTCGCCTCTCCCAACGACAAGCTGATGGCCGAGATCGAGGCGATCCGCAAGCAGTACGACGAGTCCAAGAAGGGGCTTGAGCAGCGTTTCCTCGATAAGGTTGAGAAGCTGCAGCGGGGCGACGAGCTGCCGCCTGGCGTCATGAAGATGGTCAAGGTCTTCGTCGCCGTGAAGCGCAAGATTCAGCCCGGCGACAAGATGGCCGGTCGCCACGGCAACAAGGGCGTGGTGTCCAAGATCGTCCCGGTCGAGGACATGCCGTTCCTCGATGATGGCACCCAGGTCGACATCGTCCTCAACCCGCTCGGCGTGCCGAGCCGCATGAACGTTGGACAGATCCTGGAAACGCATCTGGGCTGGGCCTGTGCCGGCCTGGGGCTGCGCATCGGCCAGGCGGTCGATGCCTATAACGCCAAGCACGACACCAGGCCGCTCAAGGACATGCTCAAGAGAATCTATGGTGAGGACGAGACCATCAAATCACTTGGCGAGAAGGACCTCATCGAGCTCGGCACCAATCTGCGCCACGGCGTTCCGATCGCTACCCCGGTGTTCGACGGCGCCAAGGAGGCCGACATCGAGCACATGCTCGATCTCGCCGGACTCGATCACTCCGGCCAGGTGACGCTCTTTGATGGGCGTACCGGCGAGCCGTTCGATCGCAAGGTGACGGTGGGCTACATCTACATGCTCAAGCTGCACCATCTGGTCGACGACAAGATCCACGCCCGCTCGATCGGTCCCTACAGCCTGGTTACCCAGCAGCCGCTGGGCGGCAAGGCGCAGTTCGGCGGCCAGCGCTTTGGCGAGATGGAGGTCTGGGCGCTGGAGGCCTACGGAGCCGCCTACACGCTGCAGGAGATGCTGACCGTCAAATCCGACGACGTCGCCGGCCGCACCAAGGTCTACGAGGCGATCGTGCGCGGCGACGACACGTTCGAGGCCGGCATTCCGGAATCCTTCAACGTGCTGGTCAAGGAGATGCGCTCGCTCGGCCTGAACGTCGATCTGCACAATTCAAAGCAGCAGCGGCAGCTCCCGGGCGGAGAAGCCGCCGAGGCAGCGGAGTAGTTTTGCACTCGTCATCGCCCGCGAGCGTGGGCGGCCCAGGAACCCGCGGTCGCGGTGACTGGATGTCCTAATGCCCGGGGCGTGACGGTGAGAGATCGGAGAATGTGATGAACCAGGAACTGATGAATCTCTTCAGCCCGCAGGTGCCGGCTCAGGTCTTCGACCAGATCCGCATCTCGATTGCGAGCCCAGAAAAGATTCTGTCGTGGTCCTACGGCGAGATAAAGAAGCCGGAGACCATCAATTATCGTACCTTCAAACCCGAGCGCGACGGTCTGTTCTGCGCGCGCATCTTCGGGCCGATCAAGGACTACGAGTGCTTGTGCGGCAAGTACAAGCGCATGAAGTACAAGGGCATCATCTGCGAGAAGTGCTCGG
>Ga0306920_100000722_pt1 | contig 39478 bp, 30 predicted proteins | sample flu12Cox44000170_FD_204666 | JGI IMG/M metagenome (GOLD analysis project Ga0306920, IMG submission 204666) | Lab enrichment of tropical soil microbial communities from Luquillo Experimental Forest, Puerto Rico - flux4day.12C.oxic.44.000.170 (v2)... | ecosystem: Environmental > Terrestrial >... | reverse complement strand
CCACCGCGGTCATGGTTTGCGGAATCATGGCCGGTGCAGCGTGCCGCCTCACGCCGGCGCACGTCAACCCTGCGGCGGCAGGGCCGGGAGCAGCTGCCCGTTAACGGGTGCGGGCCAGTCGATGGGCTCGACGCGCCGTATGAAGAAAGCGACGGTCAGTATTCCGACGACCGCGAGAGCCGCCGCGATGCCGAACGCGAAGTCGAAGTGGCCGGTACGATCGACGACCATTCCGGTCACGAGCGGCGCGGTCATCCCCGCGAGATTACCGAGGCAGTTCTGAATTCCCATCCATCGCCCGGTCGCATGAGGTCCCGCGAGAGTCTGGACGGTGGCAAACAGAGCCGGCGTCCAGATGCCGATGCCGATGCCACACCCGGCGAGCGCGAGCAGCGAGCCGACCGAGCTCGATTGCGCGCACGCAATCAGGCATGCCGTCATGACGGTGAGCCCTGCAATGAGACCGCTCTTGCGTACGCGGTTTGTTGCCGCGCCGCCCCTGACCCAGCGGTCGGAAGCCCACCCGGTCAGAACCGAGGTGCCGGCAGACAGCGCGTAGACACCCGCTCCGATCGGCGCCATCTGCGCCATGGAAAAACCATGCGTGTTGACCAGATAGACCGGCAACCAACTCAGGACGAGATAGAGCGTGTACGTGCCACAGAACTGTGCCAGACATGAGCCCCACAGCTCGCGACGACGCAGAATCATCCCGGTCGAGGGGATATCGGGGGCTTCACGCGCCGCCGGCGTCCATCGCTGCGAAGCCGAACGCGGCGTCGTCAGCCACGGCCACAGCCACAGGAGCGACGCGAAACCAAACAGAACGAAGACCACGCGCCAGCCCCACCACGCCATGAGCAACCCCCCCGCGAGCGTCCCGACTGCCGGTCCAAGGAGCTGCCCCGATGCGAGAAATCCATTGGCGCGCCCCCGCTCCTCCTCCGATGCCTCGGCCGCAAGAAGCTTGAAGCTCGCCGGGTACATGACACTCTCGCCGAGACCCAGCACCAGGCGCAGCGCCAGCAGCACGATAAACCCGGTCCCGAGGCCCGTCAGCGCCGTCGCTGCCCCCCAGATCGCAAGACCCGCCGCGAGCACCCGCCGGGGATCGAAGCGCTCGGCGAGCCAGCCGGCAGGTAGTTGCGCGGGGGCATAGCTCCAGAAAAACGCTGCGAGCAGCACCCCGAGCTCAGTATGGGAAAGGCTGAGCTGATTCTGGATCAGCGGACCGGCGGTGGCGAGGTTACCGCGGTCGACGTAGTTGATGAACGCCGCTAGCGTCAGCAGCGCAACCACGCGCGCGCTGACACCACGTCCACCCGCCCCCGGTTGAGCAAGGCTCACGGCGCCCGAGGGTGCGCGCGGCGGACAACGTGGTCAACCGCCGGGTTTGAAATTGGCGTCAGGTGCTCGGCGGGGGTGCGGCGTGTTCCTCGGGAGGCAGGTTGCGACGCCCGCAGCGCCCCTGAAACTGCTCGCGCAGGCGCGCCCGCTCCTCCGGAGTCAGGCTCTCCCAGCGCTCGCGCCACATGCGCTGTCGCCAGTGTCCATGCCAGCCGCCGCGTCCGCGCAGGCCACCGAACAGGATACGGCTCAGCAACAGCAAACCGAGCGCCTGCCAGTACTGCAAGGGGGGTCCCCGGAACAGCGCCGGCACGAGCGAGTTCCACAGCAGCATCACCACGAACGAGAGCACTGCCACGACCGCCGCGACGGCCGCGAGCACCGCAAGCCCTTTCACCGACCAGCGAACTGCATGTCTCACATCAGTCTCCTCATCTCATCAGCCATTCATCCCATGCCGCCTGCAGCCGCGCCCGCAGGTAACGCACCGCGTAGCGCTTGCGTGACAGCAGGGTGTTGATGCTCGTCCCCGAACGCTGTGCGAGCTCGCGAAAGCTCACGCCATCGAGCTCCTGCGCGATGAATACCTCGCGCTGCTCGGGCGGCAGCTCCGCGAGCGCCGCCTCGATCTCGGCGAGCAGGATTGCGCGCATCACTGCCGCCTCGGGGCCGCCGTCGGCCGCGGGCAGCAGCTCCGTGAGGCCTGCGCCCGCATCGTCCTCCTCCGCGCGCGACGGCGCGCGCGATCGCGCACCCTTGCGGCGGAAACGGTCGATGATGCGATTGCGCGCGACGCGCGCGAGCCACGCCCCGGCCTGCTCCACCGGCTGCATCATCCGGTAGGCAAGGACTAACTCGTAAAACGACTCCTGCAGGATGTCCTCGGCTTCCGCCGCATCGGTGATCCAGCGCCGGATGTAGGCGAGCAGACGACCGCGCTCGCGGCGCACCGTGGCCGAGAGGTCACGGTCCTGCTGCGGGAGGTTCAGGGGCTCGCTGAGCGCTGCTTGCATCTGCAGGTTAAGACGCTCGGGCGCGGGAAATATTGTGAGCGGCCCGGGCCGGTAACACTGCCCGTCAGCGCGTCGCGACGGCAATCGCCGCGCCGGCCATGACCGCACCGGTGCCGAGTTGCACCGAGCGTACGGTCCCGGGCCGGGACAGGCGGGAGCGCGCGCGCCGCGAACAGCGTATACGCGCCAGTGTAGCGCGCGCCAGGACGGCCGGGCGCGCGCCACGCCGCCGCATACGGGCGGCGCGGCGCAAAATGCACGCGCCGTCAGCTCGCCTGCACCGCCAGAGTTCCGGAACGTCCCGCCACGGTGCCCGCGACGATGCCGCAACGCGGGAGGTGGCGCACATCGAGCGTGGCCACGTAGCCCGCGAGATCCGTGAGTTGCGCACCGCGCTGCCGCCATGCGCGCAGCAGCCGCTCGAACGAGGGAAGGTACTTGCCACCCTCGAGCTCGGCGTGCAGCGTGAAGACGTGTTCGCGGGCGCCCGGCGCGTCGGTCAGTGCGAGCAGGTGCTCCACGGGGTCGACGCCGGCGAGGTCCGTACGCCCGATGAGCTCATCGAAGGTCGGCAGCGTCGTCGGCAGCTGCGGCACGCTGGCACTCCCTGAGGCAAGCAGCGGCAGGAACGGCGCGCGGCCGCGCGTATCGGAGGCGTAACGGAAGCCGAGCTCCTGTTGCAGCGCCGGTACGTAACGGTTCATCTGCCACCCGGCCGCGCCGTGCACCAGCGGCGCGCGTCCGAACACCGCCATGAACTCATCCCGGGCGAGCGTCAGCTCGCGCCGCGTCCACGCCTCGCTCGCCCGTGCGACGCCGTCCTGCCAGCGCACGTGATCCCAGGTATGCACCCCGACCTCGAACCCGCAGCGCGCGATCTCCTGCATCGGAGCGCGACAGCCCCGGCCGATGTGCGGACCCGGCAGCACCACCCCGTAGAGCAGCGTCTTCAGGCCGTAGTGCTCGAGCACGGAGGTGCGCTGCACCTTGCCCAGAAAACCCCGACGGAAGACACGCCGGATCGCCCGTCCGGTGTGATCGGGGCCGAGGCTGAAGAGGAAGGTGGCGCGCACGGCAAGCCGTTCGAGCAGCTGTGCGAGACGCACGGCACCCTCGCGCGTGCCGCGGTAGGTATCCACATCAACCTTGAGCGCGATCAGCGTCACGGGCGGGCCCCCGCCAGAACTAGCTGAGCGGCAACGGCTGCTGCGCCGCTCGCCCCGCGAGTGCCGCGAGATCGACCGGCCCGCGTGCATTCGCCGCGGCGAGGAGCCGCAGTGCCGCGCCATCGCCGCACGAGAGGTAGCAGCTGCCGCCCGAGCCGAAGAGGCTCGCGCCGCACGCGCTGATGCCTTCGGCGAGCCGCGTGCGGTGGATCTCCCAGCGCTCGCCGCCTACGATGCCGAAGGCACCGGGAAAGGGGGGCGCGACCGCGCGCACCAGGTTGTGAATCTCGAGCGCCGGGCGCGACCAGTGGATGCGACCGTCCTCGGGCCGCCGCCGCCCGAAGTACTGGCCGGCGAGGATCGGCTGCGGCCGGCGCGGCGCGGTACCGGCGATGAGCGCCGGAAGCGAGCGCGCCAGTACCGTCTCCGCGGCCACGGTCACCTTGTCGAACACCTCGCGCGCATCGTCATCGATCAGGATCGGGACCGCCTGGCTGTCGACGATGTCGCCGGCATCCGCGCGTTCCACCATGTAATGCAGCGTTGCCCCCGTCTCGTGCTCGCCGTGCAGGATCGCCCAGTTCACCGGCGCGCGGCCGCGGTATTTCGGCAGGAGCGAACCATGCATGTTGAGGGCACCGCGACGCGCCGCGCGCAGCAGCGGCGCACCGAGCATGGAGCGGTAGTAAAAGGAGAATACGAAATCCGGCTGCAGCTCGCTGATGCGGCGGATCAATCGGGGAGCGTGCGTGTCCTCCGGGGCCACGACATCCAGACCGTAGTCTGCCGCCGTGGCGGCAACGCTCGCGAACCACTGCTGCTCGCGGGGATCGTCCGGTACCGTGACGACGAGCGGCACCGCGACCCCGCCCGAAAGCAGCGTCTTCAGGCAGCGGACTCCGACATCGTGATAGGCGAAGACGACCGCCCGCGCCCCGCTCACTCCACCGTCCCCCGCACACGCTCCGGCGCTGCCAGCTGCGCCGGGGGAGTCTCGGACGGCACGTGCGGCAGCTGCGGTACCTCATTCGCGCTGTCCTGCTCGAGCACCGCCGCCACGGTGTAGCGCGGGCGCTGGCGCACCTGCTCGTAGATGCGCCCGACGTACTCCCCGACTACACCGAGCCCGATGAGCGCCACTCCGATCAGGAAGAAGGCGATGCCGAACAGGGTGAACACGCCTTCCGCCTCGGGACCGACGATGAGGCGGCGGATGGCCAGGTAGATGACGAAGACGATCGACAGCAGCGCGATGACGATGCCGCTCATCGAGAAGAACTGCAGCGGCGCCACGGAAAAGCCGGTCATGAGGTCGAAGTTCAGCCGGATGAGGCGGAAGAGCGAGTATTTCGACTGCCCCACGGTGCGCTCGGCGTGCGCGACCTCGATCTCCACCGGGTGGCGCGCAAAGGTGTAGGCGAGCGCCGGCACGTAGGTGCTCACTTCGGTGCAGCGGTTGACCGCGTCGATGACGCTGCGCTCGTAGCCGCGCAGCATGCAGCCCTGATCGGTGATGTGGATGGAAGTGGTCCCTTCGCGCACCCGGTTGAGGAAACGCGAGGCGGCCTTGCGCCACAGCACGTCCTGGCGGCTCACGCGGATGGTGCCGACATAGTCGGCGCCGGCGTCCATGGCGGCGACGAGCCGCCCAATCTCCTCCGGAGGATTCTGCAGGTCCGCATCGAGAGTGATCACGTAACGGCCGCGGCTCTGCTGGAAGGCGGCGAGGATCGCCAGGTGTTGCCCGGCGTTGCGCGCCAGCACCACCACACGCGTGACATCCGGGCGACGCTGGAACTGCTCGCGCAGCTCGGCGACCGAGCGATCGCGGCTGCCGTCATCGACGAACACCACCTCGTAGGACCGGCCGAGGGCATCGAGCGCTGGGTACAGCCGCTCGAACAGGAACGGCAACCCCTCCTCTTCGTTGTACACCGGGATAACGACGGAGATATCCGGGGGCGGTGGCGCGTTCACCGGCGGGCTCCGCGCATGATGTCGTTGACGGCCGCGACCACGCGATCGACATCGGAGAGCTGCATCGCGGGAAATAAGGGCAGAGTGAGGGTTTCCCGACCGATGCGCTCGGCATTCGGGAACTGCCCTTCGCGATAGCCGAGCGCCCGATAGGCGCTGAAGAGGTGGATCGCCGGGTAGTGAACGCCCGTGCCGATGCCGCGCGCCTTCATTGCCTCCATGAACTGTGCGCGTGAGAGTGTCAGCTGCGCGAGCGGCAGGAGCGGCGTGAACACGTGCCAGCTGTGTCCGTCATCACCCCGCTCGGGCAGGCGCAGCGGCGGCTCCTCAGCCCACAGCTCGAAGTAGCGTGCCACGAGGGTGCGCCGGCGCGCGTTGAACTCCTCCAGGCGCTTGAGCTGCCCGAGTCCCACGGCTGCCGCCACATCCGAAAGGTTGTATTTGCCTCCGGCGAGCAGCGTATCGAAGCCATCGAGTCCGGATTTCACCTGGCCGTGCCAGCGGTGCAGCTCGATCGCCTTGAGCTCCTCGGCCGAGCCGCCGCAGATCGCGCCGCCTTCGATGGTGGTCATGTTCTTGTTGGGATGGAAGCTGAATACGGTAAGGTCGCCGAAGCTGCCGATGCGGCGTCCGCGCCAGGAGGAGCCGATGGCGTGTGCCGCGTCCTCGATGACGCGCAGCCGGTGCCGTGCCGCGATGTCGTCCAGGCGCTCCATGTCGACCGGGAGCCCCGCGAAGTGCACCGGCATGATCGCGCGGGTGCGCGGGGTGATCGCGGCCTCGGCCTGCCCGAGGTCGATATTGCGCGAGTCGAGTCCAACGTCGACGAACACCGGCCGGGCGCCGACGCGCACGATCACGTTCGCCGTGGCGACGAAGCTGAGTGCCGGGGTGATCACCTCATCCCCCGGCCCGATGCCGCAGGCGAGCAGCGCCATCTCGAGGCCCGCAGTTGCCGAGGTCTCGGTGCGCACCGGGCGACCGCCAAGGTACACCGACAGCTCCGCCTCGAGTTGCGCGACTTTCGGCCCGCTCGCGAGCCACCCCGAACGCAGCACCTCGCTGACTGCGGCGATGGTGTCCTCGTCGATGCTCGGACGGGTGAAGGGGAGCGGCGGTTGCACGGGTCGGTTCGAGTCGTTCATAAGGTTGGATGTCAGGAGCGCGCGACCAGCACGACCCCCAGCACGATGACGCCGATGCCGGCGACACGCTGCACGTTGGGGACCTCGCCGAGCAGCCACCAGGCGAGCCCGATGTTGATGACATAGCCGAGCGAGAGTAACGGATACGCCTGGCTAACCGGCACGCGCGACAGGCCCACGGTCCAGACGATGACACTCAGCCCGTAGGCGAACATCGCATACCAGAACGATGGCACCGCCAGCACATTCAGCGCCCGCTGCCACACACCCGCATCGCCCGCAATCAGCGGTCCGCTCACGCGGGTCGCGGCTTTCAGGCCGAGTTGCGCCAGGGCATTCAGCAGCACGCCGCAGATCAGGATGGAAAAGTCGCTCAGTCTCACAGCCGGCTCACCGCCACGGTGTAGTTGTCGGCGGCCAGCACGTGGCCCGGGAGTCCACGCCGCCGCCAGGTGTCCCAGACGCCCGGATCGAAGAATGCCACGGCGGAGCCCTCGGCGCTCCAGCGCTCCGCGAACTGCTCGATGCTCATACGCCGCTGTGGCTCCTCATCCAACCCGAAGCGCAGCTCGCCCTCGTAGCCGACGAGTTGCAGCGTACGGCCGAGGTAGGGCGAGAGCGTCTCGCGGTACTGCCCGACACTGTACAGCGGCATGTCCGGGCTGAGGAATGGCTCGACAGCGAGCACCAGTGCCCTGGCCGAGCGCGCGGGCGGAATGACCGTGTACGCGCACAGGAGAAACTGCCACGCAAGGCTCGCCCCCAGCACCGTGACGACTACGGTGTCGAGCGGCCTATCACGGGTGCGGAAACTCGCGAGTGCGGCGATCAGAGCCGCCGCCACTGCAGCCAATGTCCATTGAAGCCCCTCGTGCGGCACGTAACTGTTGCGTCGCGCGCTGTAGATGAGGAGACCGGCCGCCACGACCACCACGAGCGGTGCCGCGGCGCGCGCAGCATGGCGCGCCAGGCGTCCCGGGTCGTTGAGATATGCGCCGGTGAGTGCAGCCAGCACCGGCACCATCGGCAGGATGTAGGGCGCGAGCTTCGATCCGGACGCGGAGAAGAAAACGAGGACGACCGCGGCATGGATGAGGAGAAATCGCCGCGGCCGGAAGCGCGTGCCTCCGCCGGGCGCCCGCGCCGCGGGCGGCAGCCCGGGATCGGACCACGCGGCACGCGCGGCGCGCGCCAGCGGCACGAGCCACGGCAGCACCGCCACGAGCAGCAGCGGCAGGAAATACCACCACGGCTCGACCCGCTGGTGCACGGTGGTGAGAAAGCGCGTGAAGTGCTCGTGCACGAAGAAAAAGCCCGCGAAGCTCGGGTTGCGGACCGACACCAGCAGGAACCACGGCACGGCGATGAGCGCGAACAGCGCGAGGCCCGTCACAGGGTGCAGCCGCCGCCAGACCTGCGCGTCGCGCTCGAGCAGCGTGTAGAGCATGAGTGCCCCGCCCGCGAGCACCCCGACCACGATCCCCTTCGAGAGCACCGCGAGCGCCGCCAGCGCCCACGCGGCGAGCATCCAGCGCCGCTCCGCCGCCGCGCCGGGCGGTGCGCTCTGCGCCAGCGTGAAGGCGAGCACCGCGGCGGTGAGCCAGAAGGTGAAGGCGGCGTCGAGGAGGTTGAGCTGCCCGATCACGAGGAAGAAGGGGCTCGTGCCGAGGGCGGCGAGTGCCGTGAGCGCCGCATCGTCGCCGTAGAACCGCCGCACCCAGGCAAACACCAGCGGCAGACAGGCGAAAGCGAGCCCCACCGACCAGGCGCGCGAGGTCCACTCAGTGAGGCCGAAGAGCGCATACACCCCGGCCGTCGCCCAGTACTGCAGCGGCGGCTTCTCGAAGTACTTGAGGTCATTGAAGCGCGGGGTGACGAAGTCGCCGCTCGCCAGCATCTCGCGGGGGATTTCCGCGTAGCGGCCCTCGTCGGGATCGAGCATGGGACGCACCCCCATGGTCACGAACCAGGCGATGGCGAGCAGCGCCCACAACAGCCAGCGCGCCGCGCCGGCGCGCCGCTGCCGCCCCACGCTTCCGCCCATTGTGTCCGCGGTCCCCGCCAAATTTCGCCTCCGATCGATGAGTGCTCACCGAGCGAGCGTGGGAAGCGATATTTTGCGGGGCGCCCTAGGGACGGCAGTCTCGCTCAGATGGCTGCCAGTGCCGCGACACGATTGCCGAAGCCTTCCTGGTTCACGTAGAAATCGATGGTGCGGCGGATGGCCGTGTCCATGTCGGTGGTGGGCGTCCAGCCGAGATCGCGCCGCGCGGCCTCGATGTTGGGCACGCGCACCTGAATGTCCTGGTAGTACTTGCCGTAGTAGTCACCCGCGGAGACATCGACGATCTCGGTGGCACGGGCGTTGTCGCGCAACACGGGGAATTCCTGTGCGATACGGATGGTGCGTTGCGCCAGATCGCGGATCGAGATGCAGTTGCCGGGGTTGCCGATGTTGAAGATGCGCCGGCTCGCACGGCCGTCCTTGTTCTCGATGATGGTGAGCAGGCACTCGATGGCATCGTCGATATAGGTGAAGGAACGCTTCTGGCTGCCGCCATCGACCAGCTTGATCGGGCGCCGGTAGAGCACGTTGGAGAGGAACTGGGTGAAGACGCGCGAGCTGCCTTCCTTCGGCTCTTCCGGGTTGTCGAGATTCGGGCCGATGAAGTTGAAGGGCCGGAACAGCGTGTAATCGAGATTGTCCCGCACCCCGTAGGCGTAGATGACGCGGTCCAGCAGCTGCTTGCAGGCGGCGTAGATCCAGCGCTGCTTGTTGATCGGGCCGTAGACGAGCGGACTCGTCTCCTCATCCAGCACGGCGTCCGGGGACATGCCATAGATCTCGGAAGTCGAGGGAAACAGCAGCCGCTTGCCGTACTTGACGCAGTGACGGACCACATCGACGTTGGCCTCGAAGTCGAGCTCGAACACCCGCAGCGGGTGGGTCACGTATTGCGCAGGATTGGCGATCGCCACCAGCGGCACCACCACGTCGCACTTCTTGACGTGGTACTCGACCCACTCCTTGTTGATGGTGATGTCACCCTCGACGAAGTGGAAGCGATCGTTCTTCGGAAGGTCACCCAGCTTGTTGTCCGAGAGGTCGATGCCGTAGACCTCCCACGGGCGCTTCTCGAGGATCGCGTTAGTGAGTGCGCTGCCGATGAAGCCGTTCGCACCGAGGATCATTATCTTGAGTGCCATGTCGCTACCTCCAGCAGCGCCTCACCCGCCTGCGCCGCGTGACGCCTCGGCGGGTCGGAAAAGGGCGCGATGTTAGCATCTCCGGCGCTCACCGAGCGAGAGCGCGCTCAACAACAGCGGTTGACGCCGCTCCACTTGCGCCGCTCGGCGTCCGCACAGAACTCACCCCGGCTCATGAGCGGCTGGCCCGCATGCCTCGCGGCATGGTGCGCGCGGTAGCGCTCGTAGGCGTCATCGCCGGTGAGCGCGCGCAGCACGCTCCACAGTGACGCGAGGCGTGGCCACAGGCGAAGTGCCGACCGTGCGCGCTGTGCCATCACTGCTCCGCCAGCGCAGCACCCGGCAGGTGGCTCTGCCGGTACGGCGCCTCCGAGCTCGAGCGCAGCGGCAGGCCGCGCAGGCGTCGCACGCACACCCGCGTCATGTCGAGAATCACGAGCCACAGGATGGCGGTGAACAGCACGGTGAGCGCGGCGTCGAGCCGCTGATTGAATATCAGCTGCGGCGCGACCGCGGTTCGCTCGGCACTCAGTGCTCCGGCGGCGAGTTTCGCGGCCAGGTCGCCGGCGGCCGCCAGGAAGCCAATGTGCGGGTCGGGGCTCACGACCTTCTGCCACGCGGCGCTCGTCGTCACGAGCGCGAGCCACGCGAGCGGCGCCAGCGTCACGAGCGCGTAGCGCGCCCGGCCCGACTTGATGAGAATCCCGCTCGCCACCGAGAGCGCGATGGCGGCCAGCATCTGGTTGGCGATGCCGAACAGCGGCCAGAGGATGTTGACGCCGCCGTTAGGATCGATGACTCCGACGTACAGGAAATAACCCCACGCCGCGACCAGCAGCGTGCTGGCAAAGAGCACGGACGGGTACCACGAGGTACGGCCGAGCGGCGCCCACAGCTGGCCGAGCAGGTCCTGCAGCATGAAGCGCCCGACGCGGGTACCGGCATCGAGTGTGGTGAGGATGAATACCACCTCGAACATGATCGCGAAGTGGTACCAGAGCGCCGCGAGGGAGCGCCCGAAGCTGCTGCCGAAGATGCTCGCCATACCGACCGCGAGCGAGGGAGCGCCGCCGGTGCGCGCAAAGAGCGTGTGCTCGCCCATGGCCTGGGCGAGCGCCTGCATCTGCTGCGCGGTCACCGGAAATCCCCAGCCGCTGATCGTGTGAGCGGCGGCCTCGGGCGTCGCGCCCACGACGCCGGCGCCGGAGTTGATCGCGAAGTACACGCCGGGATCGAGGAGGGTCGCGGCGATCATCGCCATGATGGCGACGAAGGACTCGAGCGCCATGCTGCCATAGCCGACCAGGCGCACGTCCGCCTCGTTGCTGATGAGCTTCGGTGTCGTACCGCTCGAGACCAGAGCATGGAAGCCGGAGATCGCGCCGCAGGCGACGGTGATGAAGACGAACGGAAACAGTGCGCCGCCGAAGAGCGGCCCGCTGCCGTCGATGAATCGCGTCACGGCCGGCATCTTCAGCTGCGGGTGCGTCAGCACGATGGCGACGGCGAGCAATGCCACCGTGCCGAGCTTGAGGAACGTGGACAGGTAGTCACGCGGCGCGAGCAGCAGCCACACCGGCAGGATGGCGGCGACCCAGGCGTAGATCACGATGGCGGCGGCGAGCGGCAGCGCGGCGTAGTCAAACGCGTTGCGCAGCTGCGGTTGATGGTCGATCCAGCCCCCCGCGACCACCGCCAGCAACACCAGCGACACACCGATGATCGATCCCTCGAGCACCCGCCCCGGCCGCCACAGCCGCAGGTACAGGCCGACGAGGATCGCCACCGGGATGGTGGCCGCGACGGTCGACGTCGCCCACGGGCTGTGTTTCATGGCGTTGACGATGACGAGGCCCAGGACCGCCGAGAGCACGATCAGGATCAACAGTGTGCCGATGAGCGCCGCGAACCCCCCGAGCGGCCCGAACTCATCGCGCGCCATCTGACCGAGGCTGCGGCCGTCGCGGCGCGTCGACAGCAGCAGGATCGTCATGTCCTGCACGCAGCCGCCGAGTACCGCGCCGATGAGTATCCAGAGCGTGCCGGGCAGATAGCCGAACTGCGCGGCGAGCGTTGGACCGACCAGCGGTCCGGGCCCCGCGATCGCCGCGAAGTGATGGCCGAAAACGATCGCCCGATGGGTGGGTAGAAAATCGCGGCCGTTGTTGAGTCGCTCGGCGGGTGTCGCGCGCGAGGGGTCGACGAGCAGTACACGGGTCGCGATCCAGGCTGCATAGAAGCGATAGCCGAGCAGATAGATGCAGACCGCAGCCGTGATGATCCACAGCGCGTTGATCGGCTCGTGGCGCTGCAGCGCGATGCCGCCCATGGCGATGCCCCCGCCGAGCGCCAACACGGCCGCGGAAACCCTGCGCATCACACCCATACCCCCCGCCCGCCCGCCGTTGCCATCATGCGCGCAGCTGGCGCAGCGCCCGCCCGTAGCGGGCGATGAGCGCGTCGCGGTCGCGGTGGTGCCCGCCCTGCACGACCCGCTCGCCGGCGCGCCACACGCAATCGATCAGCTCGCGTCCGCCGGCGAATATCCAGCTGTCGAGGATTTCATCGTCGTGGCGCTCGAGAAGCGCCGGATGGCGGCTGTTGAGCGTGATGAGGTCGAGCGACGCCCCGGCGGTCAGTCCCCGCGGCTGCGTTGCCGCATCGGCGTGCAGCGCCTGCCAGCCGCCGGCGAGTGCCGCGGCGAACAGCGTACGGCCGGTCGAGGCGTCCACGCCGGCGGCCAGCACGTTGCGCGCACGCTGCGCGAGGCGTTGCGAGTACTCGAGCGTGCGCAGCTCCGCCGCCGCATCGAGCAGGATGTTGGAATCGCTGCCGATGCCGATGCTTCCGCGGCGGCTGCCGAACTCGGCCGCGGGAAAGATGCCGTCCCCGAGACTCGATTCCGTGATCGGGCAGAGTCCCGCGACCGCGCCGCAGGCGGCAATGCCGGCGAGCTCGGCTGCCGCGGCGTGCGTCGCGTGCACGAGGCACCACTTTGCACCCACGGGCTGCGCATCGAGCAGCCACTCGATCGGCCGCCGTCCGCTCCACGCAAGGCACTCCTCGACCTCGCGCAGCTGTTCCGCGATGTGAATGTGCACCACTCCGGCCTTGCCGAGCTGCACGATTGCCGCAAGCTCCGGCGGCGTCACGGCCCGCAGGCTATGCGGCGCCACGCCGACACTCGCCCCGGAGAGCGGCCGCACGACGCGGCGGCATGCCTCGAGGATGCGCGCGAAGCCCTCGACATCCGTCACGAAGCGCCGCTGCCGCGGCGCGGGCGGCGCAGCACCGAAGCCGCCGTGCGCATAGAACACCGGCAGGAGCGTGAGCCCGATGCCGGTCACGGCCGCGGCGGCAGCAACGCGCCCGGCGAGCTCACCGGGGTCGGCGAACGGTGTCCCGTCGCAGTCGTGATGCAGGTAGTGGAACTCGCCGACGTGGGTGAAGCCCGCCTCCAGCATCTCGGCGAAGCACAACGCGCTGATCGCCTCGAGTTGCTCGGGACCCATGCGCTCGAGGAAGCGGTACATGAGCTCGCGCCAGCTCCAGAAGCTGTCAGCTCCCACCGCGCGCCGCTCAGTGAGTCCCGCGAGACCCCTCTGAAAGGCGTGGCTGTGCACGTTCGGCACTCCCGGCAGCGCGATCGCGTGGCGCTCATCGGCGGGCAGCGGTTGCGTGTCGGTGCTCACCCGGTCGATGCGCCCGGCGCGCGAGCTGATGCGCACGCCCCGCGCCCAACCCGAAGGCAGCAGCGCCGATTCAAACCACAGGCTGGCCATGGGAGTACATTATCGATTATCGGCCGCCGCAACGTCAGCCTCGGAGACAAATCGCGAATGATCGCTGCAGCACAGGTGCCGTGGCTCACGGTGCGAAAGGGAGCGGCGCCACTGCTGCTGTGCATGCCACACACCGGCACGGAGATCCCGCCGGAGATCGAGTCACGGCTGGTGTCGCCCTGGCTCGCCCGCAAGGACACCGACTGGTGGATCGAGCGGCTGTATGACTTCGCCTTCGATCTCGGGGCGAGCGTCGTGCGCACGAGCGTGTCGCGCACGGTGATCGACTGCAATCGCGACCCGTCCGGCGCCTCGCTCTACCCGGGACAGGCGACCACCGAGCTGTGTCCCACGACGACTTTCGACGGAGAGATGCTATACCGCGCGGGCGCCGCACCGTCGCCGCCGGAGATCGCCGCGCGCAGCGATACGTACTTCGAGCCCTATCACCGCGCCATCGCCGGGCAGATCGCGCGGCTGCGCGCACTGCACCCGCTCATCGTGCTGTACGACTGCCACTCGATCCGCTCGGCCGTGCCGCGCCTGTTCACCGGCACGCTGCCTCATTTCAACATCGGTACCTTCGCCGGCGCGAGCTGTGCGCCGGAGCTCACCGCTCGCATCGAGCGGGTGTGCGACCGCGGTCCCTTCTCGCGCGTCACCAACGGCCGCTTCAAGGGGGGTTACACGACGCGTCACTACGGGCGTCCGCACGAGGGCGTGCACGCCGTGCAGATGGAGCTCGCCTGTCGCGCCTACCTGCGCGAGCCGCAGGCTGAGGTCGATGTGGCCAACTGGCCGTGCACCTGGGAGGATGCGGTCGCAGCGCCGATGCGCACGGTGCTGCAGGAGGTGCTGCACGCGTGCCTCGCTTTTGCCTCGATGGCCTAACGCGGCGCGCAGCCCCGACCCGCGCAGCCTCAGCCGCTCGAACCGCCCGCCGCCCGACGCAGCCGCCGGCGCAGGGCCGCCGTGATATCGTGCACCTCGCCGATGCCGAGGGCGCTTGCGCACAGGAAGAAGGCCGCCGCCGAGGTGAAGATGACGAGTATGAGGCGCGCGCACTTCGGCCAGAACGGCTGCACTGCCCAGTCGGCCAGCAGGTAATGGGCCCCTGCCCAGGAGACGGCGAACAGAGCCGCCGAGGCGAGCGCCACCTTCGCGAGCAGCGCCAGCATGGCGCGCGACTCGAGCCGCCCGAGCTGTGCGCGCATGAGGAAGTAAAGGATGAGGAAGTTGCTGCTCGCCACGCACGCGGTCGAGAATGCGAGTCCGCGGTGTCCCCAGCCGAGCTCGCGTGTAAAGACCCAGTTGAGCAACAGGTTGAGTGCCACTGCGATGAAGCTCACCACCATCGGGGTCTTGCGCCGGTCGAGGGCGTAGAAGGCGTTGACGAGCACCTTGAGCGCCGCGTAGCCGCAAAGGCCGATGGCGTAGAAGCGCAGCGCGCCGGCGGATTCCATGGTCTCGCGGACACCGAAGCGCCCGTGCTGATAGAGCACTGAGATGATGGGGTCGGCCAATACCATGAGCCCGACGCTCGCCGGAATCGTCATGAGAAACGCGAGTCGCATGCCGCGCGCCAGCTCGCTGCGGAACGCGTGGGTGTTGCCCGTGGCCGCCATGCGCGCGAGCAGCGGCAGCGCCACCGTCCCGAGTGCAACACCGAAGATGCCGAGCGGCAGCTGCATCAGCCGGAAGGCCACCGTCAGCCAGAAGGTCGGCCCATCGCCGAGCTCGGAGGCGAACACCGAATTCACCAGCACGTTCACCTGCGTGGTGCTGGCGGCGACCACCGACGGCCCCATCAGGCGCAGGATCGCGTGCACGCCCGGGTCACGCCAGCGCAGGTCGGGATGAAAACGGTACCCCTCACGGGCGAGCCTCGGCAGCTGTACCAGCAGTTGCAGGCCGCCGCCGATGAGTGTGCCAACGGCGAGTCCGAGGATCGCGCGCGGGCCGAAGTGCGGATCGAGCCAGTAGCCGAGCACGACGCCGGCCACGATCGAGCCGACATTGAAGAAGCTCGAGGCCATCGCCGGCATGCCGAACACGTTGCGTGCATTCAGCATTCCCATGACGAGTGCCGCGAGTGACACCAGCAGGATGAATGGCCACATCACCCGCGTGAGAGTCACCGTGAGTGCCGCCTTGGCGGGATCGAAGCCGGGCGCAAGGAGCGCCACCAGCCAGGGCGCAACGACGATGCCGACGATGGTAATTGCGCTCAGCGTCACCACGGTGAGCGTCGCCACCTTGTTGGCAAGCCGCCAGGCGGCAGCGCCATCCTGCAGCATCGCGGTGCGGCTGAAGACCGTGACGAAGGCCGTGGAGAGCGCGCCCTCGGCGAACAGGTCGCGCAGCAGGTTCGGGATGCGGAAGGCGATAGTGAAGGCATCCATCACACGTCCGCCGCCGAAGAGCGCCGCAAAGATCTGCTCGCGTGCGAGGCCAAGCACGCGACTGCTGAGCACCGCCAGCCCGACAACCCCGGCAGCCCTGGTATTCAGCTTCTCGGCGCGGGAGATCGCCTCCGGCCGCGCGGGCGCCGGTGTGTTGCCTTCTGGCATGCGGCCGCCACGGTACCATCGTTGGCGCGCGATGCGCACCCTCGCTCGGCTACAATCGCTGAGGCGGCGCCCGCTCGTTCGTCATGCCTGGCGCGCTGCCATGAGGGTACCGGCGATGAGTGCGAGTCCTTCTTCCGTCCGACGAGATCCCGGCTACACCGGGCTGACGACTCCGGCCGAAACGCTGCCTGCCACGTGCTACTTCGACCCGGGGCAGTATCTACGCGAGCTCAGTCAGGTCTGGTACCGCAACTGGATCTACATCTGCCGCTCGAGCGCTGTGGCGGAGCCGCGCAGCTTTCGTACCCTCGAGGTCGGCGACCAGTCGATCCTGGTGGTGCGCGGCGAGGATCGCGTGATGCGCGCGTTCCACAACACCTGCCGGCATCGTGGCGCGGCGCTTTGCCGCACCCCCGCGGGCCGATTCCGTGCCGCCGGCATCGTCTGCCCCTATCACGCCTGGAGATACAGCCTGCGCGGAGAGCTGCTGCAGGCTTCATCGCGGCAGCCTGGCGATGGCTTCGACGTACGCGACTACCCGCTCTACCGTCTGCCGGCGATGGAGTGGAACGGCTTCGTGTTCGCGGCCCTGACGGCGGACCCGCCGCCCCTCGCTGCGAGTCTCGACCTGCCGCCCGAGCGACTCGACAACTGGGAGCTGGGCAAGCTCGTCGTGGGACACCGGATGTCCAAGACGATCCGGTGCAACTGGAAAGTCTTCTGGGAGAACTACAACGAATGCCTGCACTGCCCGGGCGTGCATCCACGGCTCGCGCAGCTGGTGCCGATATTCGGCCGGGCACTGCTCGAGCAGCGCGACGACCCGAGCTGGCGGGATCACGCCGATGATGACGATCCGCAATATGTCGGCGGGTTGCGCCGCGGTGCACAGTCCTGGACCATGGACGGCAAGCCTGTCGGGGTGTTATTCCCCAAGCTCACCGCCGAAGAGAGCAAGGGCGGGCACTTCTACCTGACCTGCCTCCCCTCGATGTTCCTCGCGGCGCACATCGACTACGTGCGCGTCGTGCGCCTGCGGCCGCTCGGTCCCGAGCTCACCGAGATGAGCATCGAGTTCCTGTTCCTGCCCGAGACGCTCGCGGATCCCGCACGCGACATCCGCAGCGCCATCGAATTCACCGACATCGTGATGAGCGAGGATGCCGCGATCTGCGAGCTGAACCAGCGCGGGCTGCATGCGCTACCGCACGCCGCCGGCGTCCTCATGCCGGAAGAGTACGCCGTGCGGCAGTTCCAGGACTGGGTGCGCGCACAGGTGAGTCGGACGTAACCGGCCCCCAGTGGCTGGCGGCGCACTTGCAGCGGTTTCGACGGATAGTTAGCCCTAATCCGACAAAAACTTAGGCTGCACAAGGTAACGCCCGTTCGATGCGGGTGAACAGCCGCTCGGTGGCGGGGTTGTTCGTGAGGCGCAAGATGGCCCGGCCGTTCGGCCGCACGAGTGCCGCGGCTCGATGAAAGAGCGTGAAGCGGAGCGTCTGCACCGTTGCCTCGGCAGGATCTGCGCCACCACCGCGGCATTGAGCGCGACCAGATGCTCAACGCTCTTCATGCTGAAGCGCTTGAGCCAGCGGCTCACCGTGCGCGCCGTGGGCCAATCCCCGCCGATACGCGACTCGGCAAATGCCGTGCGGATCAGATTGCTGAAGCCCATCCGCCGCAGGTACCGATCAAACAGTTCCAGCCCCGCGTACGAGGTGAGCTTCGCGTCGCTGAACTCGAAAGCAAGATTCCCATTGACACGAGCATGCAATTCGGTGTTTCTTCGCCTCACAGTCGATGGCCTTTCGTTTGTGGAAGAACGCTTTGGGTGGCACCTTGCTTTCAACCACAACGAAAGGCCTTTTTCAATTCATGCGCCTGTCGCTCCGCAGAAAATTGTCGGATCAGGGTTAGGTGTTTGCTTAACTATCAGGGAAAACAACCGTGCGTTGTGTACTGGCTCCGCCAGCGGCCGAGCGCGCCCCGCTACCGCCGGCTCACTGCAACTCGGTGAGGATCCACTCCACGAAACGCTGCGTGTGCTCCTCCATCGGCGTGTAGGGTCCAGGCTCGTAGAACCGCGAGTTCACCCCCTGCTGATTCAGCTCGATGATGCGCTTGTCGGCGAGACTCGTGACTTTCCACAGCCACGTGAGCCGCTCGAGGTCATAGTCGACACCCGCACGGGCATCCTCGCGCACCAGCCAGATCACCTCCATGTCGGTGCTCTGCACGGTGTTCGGAATGAAGCGGTAGATGAGCCCGTGATCGGGATAGGCGAGGAAATTGCTGGTGAGTCCGACATCGAAGAAGGTGACACCGCCGTCATAGTCCGAGAATTGCCCCATCAGGGGCGCGAGCCGCCGCCCGTCCTCGCTGCCGGTCACTGCACCTTCGCTGAGCGCGGAGCGCGCACTGCCAGCCGCCTCCTCGCCGCGCCGCGCGTTCAGCCCCCAGTAATCGAGCTCCTCGATCGCCACACCGAGCGCGCGGGCGCGCTTTCGCACGCGCTCGTCCGCTCCACGGTTGAGCGGCGCGGGCCGCGCATACAGGTGGAAGCGCGAGTATTCCTCGTGCGCTGGGCCACAGTGGTAGCACTCCATGTAGTTCTCGACCGCCAGCTTCCAGTTCGCCCGCACCGGGTAGGTCTCCCGATGGGCCACCTTCGCCTGGGCCCAGCCGTAGGGACGCGCCGATCCCGCCAGCGCCGCCTCGACGTGCTCGAGCCCCGGCGGCGAGTCGGCGAAGGACACGAAGATCAGGCCTTCGAGCACGCGCGTATGCACGCTCTTCAGCCCATGATTCGCCCGATCGAAGTCATCCGGCATGTGACGCGCCGCGCGCAGCCGTCCGTCGAGGCCGTAGCTCCAGGCATGATACGGACACACGAATACGCCAGCGCGCGCGTGTCCGGATTCCTGGGTACAGACGCGCGAGCCGCGATGCCGGCAGACATTCAGCAGTGCGCGCACTTCGCGGTCCTGTCCGCGAACCACGAGCAGCGGTTCGCCGCACAAGCTCGTGGTGAAGAAATCGCCGGGTTCGCGCACCTGACTGTGGTGCCCGACGCAATGCCAGTGTCGCAGGATCAGCTGCCGCACCTCGCGCTCGAACAGGTCCGCGTCGCAGTAGAACTCGCGGCTGAGCGCGTAACCTGAGCGCTGGGCGGCGACCGCCTGCGCGCAGCGGTGCGCGCTCGCCGAGGATACCGGCTCGGCGGTCGCGCTCGTCTCCTGCAGCACCGCGGCCATCAGCGCCCCGAACCGACGTGCCAGTTGGCGTTGATCCCGAAGGTCCGCGGCCGGTACGTGTAGTCGTTCTCCTGTACCGTCGGCGCGCCGCCAGGCTGACCCAGCGCGTAGTTCGTGACCCGGGCAGAACCGAACAGGTTGTCGACGAACAGCGATATCTGCCATTCACCGAAATACATGCCAGCGCGGACGGTAGTGAAGCTGGTCGACGGCAAGGTGTAGGTGAAGGGATTGTAGGTCGCCGCGTTGCGCGGGTCCTGCAGATACGACAGCCATGGATTGCGGCTCTGGTACGTCCAGTCGGCGCGCGCGAAGGCATCGTGCTGCGCGAGGCGGAAGCTGTATTCCCCGCCCAGCGCCACGGTGAACGGCGGATTGGTGCCGGGTGCATAGTCGATCGCGGCCTGCCCGGAGATCGCATTGCCATTGCTGGCCTTGCACGGGATAGCCGGCAGGACGGCGTAGGGGACGCAGTTCGAGGGTGAGTTCCTGGTGAAACGCGCACTGGTGTAGCCGGTCGCGAAATCGATGCGCACCTGGCCGAGCGCGAGCTCCGCCTGCAGGTCTCCGCCCCAGGACACCGCCTCGCCCAGGTTGTCGGTGAACTGCAGGGCGCAGTTGCCGGCGACATAGAGATTCTGCTGAATGTTGTTCCACTTGATGTAGTAGACGCTGGTCGCGATGCGCAGCGCTTCCCCGATCGTGTTCTTCGAGCCGATCTCGTAGTTCTGTGTCGAGTCGGACTTGTAGGTGAGCGGCGCACCGTTGGGATAACCTGCGGCCGCCAGATCCGCATCGCAGTACGGCGGCAGCGGCGGGTTGCCGCCACCCACGCGGAAGCCCTTGGCATAAGAGGCGTAGAAGAGGTTCTTCGGGTCGACCTGGAACGAGGCGACGACTTTCGGAGTGTGGGGACTCTCCTTCTGACTCGCATGGACCACGCTGGGGCTCGCGGGGATCCCGGTGTAAGGCCCGTAGTTCTCCAGGCCGTCGGCGTAATGCGTCAGCGAGAACTCCGTGTGAGAGAAGCGCTCACCGACCGTCAGGCGGAACCAGTTCGTAAACGCGTAGCTCAGCTCCCCGTAGACCGCGATCTGGCGGTCGTAGGTCGTGTTGTTGTTGTAGTAGATGTCGCAGGCCGGAATCGCCGGGTAGTTGACATTCGTAGGACACGAATATGCGGGCGAAGCGGACGAAGTCACGAAATCCGGTGGCCCGGGACAGTACGTCGGGTCGGGCGGACAGAAAATGCTGATCGCATCGCTCCCGTACAGGTACGTGAACATCGAATTGATCTGCGGGTCTTTGAGCTCCTCGATGCTGCCTTGCTTCGCCAGCTGCCAGAACACGCCGGTTGTCCAGTTGAGCTTCGCCGACGCATCGCTCGACTGCCAGCGCAGCTCGGCGGCGTAGTTCTCCTGCGAATTCGTCATCACATTGGGCGTCGCGTAGCTGGTGCCGAACTGCGGGGGTATGTGCATCCCGTTTCCATCGATGAGCGGAACCGGACCCGGGCAGGTGTTGACGGCGGCCGGTGTCGCCACGCACGGATAGCCCAAGGAGGCACCCGCCACCTGGTAGTAACTCAGGTCGAAGACGGTGCCCTGGTAGGCGGTGGTCTGCTTGCGATGGAAATAGGAGGCATCGCCGACGATCTGGCTCCTGCCGAGGTCCCACTGCATCCTCAGCGCCGGCAGGTAGTACTCGTCATAGTTCGGGATGAGCTCCGGGGTTGCCGTGTTGAAGTGACCGGCACCGGCGTTGGAGTACGCCGGCCAGTAGGTCGAGTCGTCGTGCTTCTTGAGGTTCTGGTATAGGATGCTCGGCGTCACGCTGAAGGACGCCGCCGGCTGCCAGGTCGCCGCGAGCCGTGCGAGCAGCGTGCCGGAGCGGTTGATGTTCTGCTCCACGACGTCACGTGTCGTCGGATCGACACGGTCGATCCAGCCGCCGTCCCAGCGGTACCAGACGCTGGCGCGCACACCGAAGACGCCATCGACGATCGGCTGTCCGCGCGCTACGCCGAGCTCATAGTTCGGTTTCCCGTGCTCGGTGTAGGACACCTCACTCCGCAGGTAGGAGCTCGCGCTGCTGACGCTCGGCTGGGTGAGGATGTACCGCACTGCGCCGCCTTCGGCGCCAGCGCCGAAGAGCGTGCCCTGCGGACCGCGCAGGATCTCGACACGCTCGAGATCGAAGGTCTTCGGCAGCGCATCATCGGGATTGAACCCCACCGAGCGCATCTGAATCGGGGTCTCGTCGATGTAGATACCGGTCGTGCCGGCTCCGGCCGAGGAGGAGATGCCGCGGATGGAGATGGCGTTGGTCGCTGAATTGTCGATCGATACGCCAGGCGTGTAGCGCGCGATGTCGAGGAAGTCCTTTATACCTTTCTGATCCATGTCACTCTGGGTGAGCGCCGTGACGCTGATCGGAACCTTGCTGAGCTGTTCCTCGCGGCGCGTCGCGGTGACCACGACTTCCTGCAGCGTCTCAGTGCGGAGGCCGGCTCCGCCGCCGGTCACTTCCTGAGCCGCGGGAGCCGCCGGGCCCACCGCGCCCGTCGGGCTCGCGGCATCGTCGGCGCGCGCCGTGTGCGGTGCAAGGATCAGCAGGGACACCGCTGCGAGCGGTGCGTATATCAGGGAGACAATGACGTGGCTTGAACTCTTCATACACTTCCCCCGGTTACGTTTCAGGCGCTACGTCTGCAGCAGCACCGCTGCATCGGCGCTCCAGCTTATGAATACTTCATCGTTCCAGTCGATGAGCGCCTCGGACGTGCGGCGCTCGTTCTGCGAAAACACGGTCACAAGCTTGCCGCTCCTGGTCTTGATCTGGTAGATCGAGCGGTTGCCGAGGTAGCCGAGCTCCCAGACCGTGCCGCCCAGCTGATTGACGCGAGCACCGTTGGCCGGCTCCTTGGCGAGGCGCACCTTCTCCGGGCGCAGCGAGATCCACACGCGCTGACCCGGCTCGAAGCTGCCGGCATCATCCACCAGCAGCTCCCCGTCGGTCTCGGCGCAGCGGACGCTGATCAGCCCGCCGTCGCAGGCGCTCACGGTGCCCTCGAAGAGGTTGGTGGTGCCGACGAAGTCGGCGACGAAGCGGCTGCGCGGAAACTCGTAGATCTCCGCCGGGGTTCCGACCTGCACCACGCGGCCGCGATCCATGACGGCGATGCGCGTGGCGAGCGCCATCGCCTCATCCTGGTCGTGAGTCACGACGATGAAGGTGATGCCGAGTTCGTACTGCAGATCCATGAGCTCGAACTGTGTCTGCTCGCGCAGCTTCTTGTCGAGCGCGGAGAGCGGCTCATCGAGCAGCAGCACCTTCGGCCGGCGGATCAGGGCACGCGCCAGGGCCACGCGCTGGCGCTGGCCGCCGGAGAGCTGGTGCGGCCGGCGGGCGGCCAGCGCGCCGAGCTGCACCATCTCCAGCGCCTCGCGGATGCGTTGCTGCTTCACCTCGCGTGCCAGCGGCAGGCGCCGCAGCCCATAACCGACGTTGTCCGCCACGGTCATATGGGGGAAGAGCGCGTACGACTGGAACATCATGTTCACCGGACGCTCGTGCGGCGGCACGCTTCCCATGTCGACGCCGTCGATGCAGATGCGTCCGCTGCTCGGGGCGGCGAATCCGGCCAGGATGCGCAGCAGCGTCGTCTTGCCACACCCCGAGGCGCCGACGAGAGCAAACATCTCGCCCTTGTAGATCTGCAGTGTGATGTCATCGACCGCCGTCGCCGCGCCATAGATCTTGCTGACCCCCTCGACCAGGATCTGCGGCGTCGCGGCTGGATCGAGCCACGGTCGCTGGACGGTCGATTTTGACTGACTGACGATCATGCTTCCTGCGGTGTCAGAAATCCGCCGGTGGCGTGGCGCGCCGCCGCGCCGGCGCAAAGAACGGCCGCTCGACCACGCGCGCAACGACCATGCGACGCTCCCACACCAGCTCGCGGTTGAGATAGATGTCTGCCCAGAGCGTCGAGCCGATCGCACTGTGGGCAGCGTCCACCATGGCGAGCGCGATGTTGCGCTTGCAGGTGGGTGACCAGGTCGCGGAGGTCACGCTGCCCGCCTGCTTGTGGCCCGAGCGTGCGGTATAAAGCAGTGCGTTGTGCGCGGGTTTCTGGCCCGCCACGTCGAGGCCGACGAGCTGATGTCGTGGCCCGCGCGCGGCTTCCGCGAGCAGCGCCCGACGGCCGTTAAAGTGCCCCTTGCCGAAATCGACCAGCCACGCGAGCCCGAGCTCGAGCGGCGAGCGCTCGGTGCCGAGGTAGAGGGTGTGCGCCGCCGAGACGAACTCCATCCGCGGCAGCAGGAACCCCGCCTCGATACGCGCGATGTTGAGCGCGCGCGAGCCGATCGGCCGTACGGCGCGGGTTCGTCCAACCTCCATGAGCGCATCCCAGACGGGCTCCGCGTCCGCGGGCGACATCCACAGCTCATAGCCGAGATCCCCGGTGAAGCCGGTGCGCGATACCAGCAGCGAAACGGGCGGCCTGCTGCTTTGAGGCATGGCGAAAGTTCCATGCTCGAAAGGCTTCAGGTTCTCGACGCCCTGAACCCCGATGGTCTTCAACAGCTTGCAGGAAGTCGGTCCCTGCACGGCGAGCGCGGCGATCTCCTCGGTGACCTCGCGGATCTCGACGTCGAAGCCGATGGCGGACGCCCGAAACCAGTCGAGCTGGCGCTCCGCGGTGCAGAGTCGATATTCGTTCGCTCCCAGGCAGAACACCGTGCCATCGTCGATGAGGTGCCCCTCGTCGTCGCACCACACCGTGTAGGCCACGCGGCCCGGCCCGAGTTTGCCGAGGTCGCGGGTCGTGAGGCGGTTGAGGAAGCGCAGTGCGTCGATGCCGGCGATGCGGTACTTCACCATCGGCGTCAGGTCATAGAGCGAGCTCGCGTTACGGATCGCGAAGTACTCCTGCTCGACGCTGGTGAAAACATCGACGGTGGTGTAGCCGCTCCAGGGAATGAAGCTGTCGAGCTGGCTGAGTACCCGCGCCCGCTCGTGGAAGGGCGTCTTCAGCAGCGGTTGGCGATAATGCGGCTCGCTCTCGGTGAGCATCTAGGCCGCCTCACGGATGAGCGCCTGCGCGGCGTTGCGTCCGGCAAGTCCCATGACGCCTCCGCCCGGATGGCAGCCGGCGCCGCACAGGAACAGTCCCGGCAGCGGGGAGCGGTACTGCGTGGCGCCCGGCACCGGTCGCACCATGAAGAACTGATCGAGCGCCAGCTCGGCGTGGTGCCAGTGGCCCCCGCTGATGCGGAATTCGCGCTCGATGTCGGGCGGCGTCAGCAGCTCGCTCGCCGAGACGCAGTCGCGTAGCCCCGGCGCGTAACGAGCGAGGTTGTCGATGATGAGATCGGCGAAGCGCTGTCGCTGCCCCGCCCAGCCCGCCGCGAGCACATACGGCGCGTACTGCACGATCACGGACATGACGTGCCGCCCGCGCGGCGCGAGCGCGGGATCGGTTAGCGTCGGGATCGTGACTTCCAGAATCGGGGCGCTCGAGAATTCGTTGTACTTGGCGTGACTGTAGGCGCGCTCGATGTAGTCCGACGATGGTGCCACCAGCAGCCGGCCGCGCAGCGCCGCCCCCGTGAGCCCCGCAAATTCCGGGAGCTGCGTGAGCGCCAGATGCAGCTTCGCTGTGAGGCCGCGCGAGCGCAGCTGCGAGACACGCCGCACGAAGCCGGCATCGAGGTGCTCGCAGCCGAGGAGCCTCAGGAACGTCGTCTTGGGATCCGCGCTCGAAACAACCGTCTGAGAGGTAATCTCCTCGCCCGAGGCGAGCCGCACCCCCGCGACATGGTCCTCGCGCACCACGATGCGCTCCACCACGGCGTCGGTGCGGATCTCGGCGCCCGCAGACACCGCTGCGCGCGCCAGCGCCTGCGACAGCGCTCCGAGACCGCCGAGCGGCTGCGCGAGTCTCGCCGCGCCCGGTGCGGCCGCTGCCCGGTAGAGGAGCGTCAGCACCGTTCCGGGTGAGCGCGGCCCGTAGTTCGTGCCGAGCACCGCATCGAGTGCCAGCGCCCCTTTGAGGAGTGGCAGGCGGAAGCGGTCCTCGAGCAGGTCGTGCACGCACATGCCACCGATACGCAGCAGCTCCCGCAGCTCGCTCCGCCCGAGGCGGCGCAGGCGCCAGCCGAGGGCGAGGAGCGCCGCCTGGTCACGCCAGGCCTCGGTGCCGAGCCGCGGTGGCGTCGCACTCAGCACCGGGTGCAATGCCGTGGCGAGTCGCGAAAGCAGCGACTGCCAATCCGCATACGCGCCCGCATCGGCCGGCGAGTGCGCGCCGAGTGCCGCAGACGCCCCAGCTCCCAGCGAAAGATGCGCGCCATCGCTCGCGAGTGCGGTGCTCGGCAGGTCCGCCGCCGCGAGCCTCAGACCGAGTGTTTCCAGGTCGAGCTCGCGCATCAACGCCGGCGGCATGAGGTGCAGCAGGTGGGCGCAGGCCGACACCTTGAATCCCGGCGCGAACTCCCGCGTGACGGCGGCACCGCCGACCTGCGAGGCCGCCTCGAGCACCAGCACGGAACGCCCGCTGCGGGCGAGATATGCGGCGCATACGAGGCCGTTGTGGCCTCCGCCGACGACGATACTGTCGTAACGCGTGCCGCCCGTTGCGCTCATGACCGGCGGTCCGGCTCCGGCAGGCGGCCGAGGTCGCGCAGAATCGCACGTGCACTGTTGGCACCCGGTGCGCCCATGACGCCCCCTCCGGGGTGGTTGCTCGAGCCGCACAGGTAGAGCCCACGCAGCGGCGAGCGGTACCGTGCGTAGCCGGGCAGCGGCCGGTTGAAGAACAGCTGATCGAAGGTCAACTCGCCCTGGAAGATGTTGCCTTCCGTGAGTCCGACCTCGTTCTCGATGTCCTGTGGTGTGCGGATCTCCGCGTGCAATATCAGGTCGCGGAAGTCCGGGCTGTGCCGTGCAATGGTATCGATCACGGTGTTACCAAACGCCTGGCGCTTTTCCGCGGTCCACTCACCGTCTGCGAGCCGGTAGGGGCAGTATTGCACGAACACCGACATGTAGTGCTTGCCATCCGGCGCCATGGTTGGATCGATCTGCGTGGGGATGAGCATGTCGATATACGGGGCGCGTGACCAGCGCCCCTCCTTCCAGTCGTCGTAGGCACGCTCGACCATCTCCAGCGTGTCGGTGACGTGCATATCGCCGCGGGTGCAGGGGGAACCCTGCGGGATCGCGGGGAAGCGTGGCAGGCCATCGAGTGCAATGTTGAGCTTGCCCGAGGAGCCGCGGATCTTGAAGCGCCGCACCTGATCGAGGAATTCAGGCGGCAGCTCCTCGGCCTTCACCGTGTTCAGGAAGGTGCGCCTCACATCGAGATTCGACACTACGATCGGTGCGCTCAGCTCCTCGCCGTCTTCGAGCACGACCCCGGTGGCGCGGCCGTTGCGCGCAAGGATCTGCGCGACCGGTGCGCTGGCGCGCACCGTGCCGCCGCTCGCCGTGAGCGAAGCCGCCAGTGCCTGGGTGATGGCCCCCATGCCGCCGCGAGCGAAGCCCCAGGCACCAACCGCCCCATCGATGCTGCCCATGTAATGATGCAGCAGCACGTACGCCGTGCCGGGTGAGCGCGGCCCGAGCGCCGTGCCGATGATGGAGCTGCCGGCGAGATGTGCCTTGACGATCTCGCTCTCGAAGTACTCCTCCAGCATGTCGGCGCAGCTCATGGTGAAGAAGCGCAGCGTGTCGTACATGCGCGCTTCGCCGAGCTTGTGGAAATGGCGCGCGAGGAACAGCAGCTCCTGCAGGTCGCGCGGCCGGAACGAGGTTGGATCGGGTGGCGTGCGGAGCAACAGCGGCTTGATGAAGCGGCAGTGGCGCAGCATGTCGCGCACGTAGCGCTCATAGGCTTCCGCGTCGTGCTGCGAGTGACGTGCGATCTCCCGGCGCAGCGCGTCGTGGTTATCGTAGAGCGCCAGGTGCTCGCCGTTGCTCATGAATGTGCAGCCCCCCTCGTAAGGGATGATCTGCAGGCCGTACCGCGGCAGCTCCAGAGCGCGGATGATCTCGGTGCGCAGCAGGCTGCACACGTAGGAGCAGTTCGAGTAGGTGAACCCGTCGTAGAGCTGGCGGCTCACCGCCGCTCCGCCGATGTAGGCATTGCGCTCGAGCACCAGCACCTTGAGCCCGGCACGCGCGAGGTAGCAGGCGTTCACCAGGCCGTTGTGGCCCGCCCCGACGACGATCGCGTCATAGCGCGTGGCCGCGCCGCCAGTCACGCCGCTGGTTCTCCGCGCATGAGCCCCCACTCGGGCCCCTGCCTCCTGCCCGGCTCGGTGTCGAGCGTGCGGTCGACCGCCTTCTCGAACGCCGCGAGCGTGTCCTTCAGGCAGCTGTCATCGTGCGCCGCCGACATGAACCAGGGCTCGCGCGAGTCAGGCTCGCACAGGATGCACTCATCGTGCAGCACCTTGGCCACCGCGTCGTAGAAAGTGTAGTCGCTGCGCTTCCAGTCGCGGTAGGTGCGCGGCGGGTCGTGCGCGAAGTACAGACCGCTCATGGACGGATGTCCGACGAAGCTGTGGGCGATGCCGCGTGCCTTGAGGATCGCGCTCTTGCCCTGCCGCAGCCGCGTGCCGTAGGCGGCGACGCGCTCGAGCGCATCGGTCTCGGCGAGGATCTCGAGAGTCTTCTCCGCCGCCGCGAGCGACACCGGATGCGCGGTGTAGGTGCCACCGTGCGCGACGCCCTTGCCGAGCTTGCGCATGATGTCCTCGCGCCCGGCGAGCACCGAGATCGGATAGCCGTTGGCGAGCGCCTTGGCGAAGGTGCACAGATCGGCTCGCACGCCGTAGAGCTCCTGCACGCCGCCGCGCGCGACACGAAAGCCGGTCTTCACCTCGTCGATGATCATGACGACGCCGTAGCGGTCGCACAGCTCGCGCGCCGTGCGCACATAGCCCGGCTCGGCGGCGATCCCCAGGCAATTGCCCATGATCGGCTCGATCAGCAGGCAGGCGATCTTCTGGCCGTGGCGCCGCAGCACGTCCTCGAGTTGGTTGGCATCGTTCGCCTGCACGAAGTGGGCGAAGCTGCGCGTCGCGAGCGGCACCCCCTCGCTGTAGGGGTGGACGACCGGGTCGCCGACCTCGGACCATTTCTCCATGGGCGTGTACCACATGGCGGCGTCGAAGAGACCGTGATAGCTGCCCTCGAGGATCAGGTAGTCGTCGCGCTTGGTGTAGGCGCGCGCGAGGCGCAGCGCCGCCATCACCGCTTCGGTGCCGGAGTTGGAGAAGCGCACCAGTTCCGCCGCCGGCACCAACTGCGCGATGCGCTGGGCGACGCGGTATTCAGCCTCGGTCGAGAGCGCGAACACGCCACCGACCCCCATCCCGGCGCGCGCGGCGGCGTCGACGCGCGGGTCGGCGTAGCCGAGGATGGCCGGGCCGTAGCCCATGCGATAGTCGACGTACACATTGCCGTCGAGGTCGGTGACGCGCGCGCCGCGTCCCTCCTTCACATAAATGGTCCGCTCCTCGCCCCAGAAGCGGAAGTTCGACGCCACACCGAGCGGCAGGCGCGTGAGTGCACGGCGGTAGTGCTCGTGGTTCCGGGTCAGGGTCCTGGCCATGAACGCTCCGCGCTAGGTCACTGAGATGGCAAGGCGTATTCGCCACGGTACCACCCCGCGACCCTGGCGTCTATATGATCATATAGTTTTTTGCGCTAGAATTATACGTTCGTATACCGCGCTGCCGGGAGATCCCTCCATGAATTTCACCGCCGCCCGCCCGGTCGAGCCCCTCACCCTTGCCGCGCCGCGCTCGCTCCCCGCCTGGGTCTACAACCACGCGGAGATGACGCGACTCGAATACGAGCGGATTCTGAAGCCGAGCTGGCAGATCGCCTGCCACATCAGCCAGATCCCGGAAAGCGGAGACTACGTTACCTTCGAGCTGGGCCCCGACAGCGTGATCGTGCTGCGCGAGGGAGGGGGCGCCATCCGCGCGCTGCGCAACGTCTGCCGCCATCGCGGCACGCGGCTGCTCGAGGGCACCGGACACTGTCACGGCCGCATCACCTGCCCCTATCACGGCTGGACCTACCGCTACGACGGGTCGCTGCTCGCCGCCCCGGCGCGCGATAGCTTCCCCAATCTCAACCTCCGTGAGCACTCACTCGATGCGGTACACCTCGAAGTGGCGCTCGGCTTCGTCTGGGTGTGTCTGGTCGCGGATGCGCCGCCGTCGCCGTCCGAGATGTGGGCACCGGTGATGGAGGAGCTCGCGCCCTATCGGCTCGAGGAGCTCATCCCGACGCAACCGATGTATTTCGAAGACTGGGACGTCGACTGGAAAATCGCGATGGACAACTACCTCGAGTCCTACCACGTGCCGATCGGGCACCCGGGTCTCAACCGCCTGTTCACGCCCGACTACGAGGATCAGCGCGGAGTCCCCGGCATTGCCCGCGGTTTCAGCTGGATGCGTGAAGCGCCGTCCGCGCGCTGGAGCGAGCGCGTCTACCAGAAATACGTCGGCGCAGTAACGGCGCCCCACCTGCCCGAGCCGCAGCGGCGCAGCTGGCGTTTCTACAGTTGCCTGCCGAACTTAGGGCTCGACATCATGCCCGAGCAGATGGATTTCTTTCAGGTGCTGCCGCGCGGGCCTGGCAGGACGCTCATCCGCGGGGCCGCCTTCGGTGTGCGCGATGACCGGCGCGAGATGCGTCTCGTGCGCTGGCTCGGAAACCGTATCAACATGGCGGTCAATAAAGAAGACCGGGCGCTGTGCGAGCGTCTGCAGCGTGGTATCCGCGACAGCGCCTACCGGCCGGGTCCCCTGTCGACCATCGAGACCTGGATGCTCGAATTCCACGACCTGCTGCGCGCGCGCATCCCGGAGGTCTCTCTGCCCGAGCCGCCCGCGCGCTTCGCCTGAGCTCAGCGCCCGCCGGGCTCCTGTCTCAGCGTGTGCATCACGGCGGCGATCTGCGCGCGGAACTGCGCGAGCGCCGGGTCGACCGGCCCGGCTTCCACCACGGCCTCCGCCGCGGCCTGAAGGCCAGCCTGCGTCGACTCCGCGAGTGCGAGCTGCTCCTTGAGCCCTCCATCCGGCCGTCGCCGCGCGCTTCGACGCTGCCCGCGCGCCGGCGCCGACCGTTCGGTGGAGAAGTCGAAACGGCGCACTCGGCTGTGGCCGGGCGCGGTCGGGGTCACCTGCAGTATGGAGGCGCCGCCGCTGGCGCGCTCGAGCAGCTGATTCGGCGCCACGAATTGCCGCTGCGGGAGCGGCGCCTCGAGCCACTGCTCGACCACGAGCTTCCAGTCCGCGGCGACATCCTGTTCCGTCACCGCGCGCGGCAGCAGCGCCGCGAACGCCTCCCAGGCGGAATCGTCCATGCCGGCTTCCGGCGCGGGCTCGGCCGCGCCCGCGACCCGTACCAGCAGCAGAGGCCCGGCTCGCCGCAGCTCGACCGGGGCGAGGTCACCGGGGGTCGAGCCTTCGACCAGGCGACCATCGAAACTGTAGGTGAGGGAATGCGCTGCGCAGTGAATGGCGCTCTTGAAGTGCCCGCGGCGCGCGCTTACGAGCGCGTGCGGACGCCGGCGGCAGGCGTTGCGGAACGCGTACAGCCGCCCGCGCTCGCCACGCACGACGAGCACACGCTCAGCGGCGACCTCGCCGCTCAGGTAATCGCCTACGGTGCGCAGCTCCGCCTCGTGGCCGAGCACCTGCCACGCCGGACGCAGCAGCTGCTCGCGCTCGGCGGCGAGCAGCGCCGCGTCGAGGTAGGCTCGCGGCGGCAGTCGGTCAGTGCCAGCGGCAACGCCCGCTGTGCTCTGCGGCGCACCGGGCGCAAGCTCGTTGAACTGGCCCGGGAAGACCGAGCGCAGGTAGCGGAGCGAGCGCGCCACCGCAGCCGGGCGATCGATGTTCGCCTCGCTCTGGAACGCGATCCCCTGCCAGAGCACCTCGAGCACGCCGATGAGCCCGAGCGCCACCGCGTCGGCATCGAGATGGGTGGCGCCGCTCATCGCGATCATGCGCTCGATGAGCTCGCGCACCAGCGCGGCGAACTCCTCGTCCTTCTTGCCGCAGATCTCCTGGTACTCCTGGCGCGCGCTCGCCTCGCCCCAGAACGCGTACCACACCGACACCTTGCGGGGGCTGGCGATGTCCGCGTCGAGGTAGAGATTGACCAGCAGCCGCAGCGCCTGCACGGGTGTGTCCTTGAGGCGCGCCACGGGGACGAGCACCCGTTCGCCGAACTCCGCCGCCAGGTGCTCGAGCGATGCCACCAGCATCGCGGCCTTGGAATCGAAGTAGAAGCGCACGATGCCGGGCGAGAGATCAGCGAGCGCCACGACCTTCTCCACCGTGGTGTTCGAGGGACCGTAGATGTGGAGCGCGGAGATGCAGGCGTCGATCAGGCGCTGCCGCTGGCGCTGACGGATGCGCGAGCCACCGCCCTGCGGCTCGCTCACCGTCACTCGCTCACCCGATGCCCGACTCACTCCATCTCCTTGCGGCGCCCGCGTGTTGGCGCTGATAGCTGTACGGCGCGCGAGTTTATCCCGCACAATACTCCGCAGGCACTGTCCGCGCTTTAACTCATGAGACGAACCTGGCGTCCGGGCCGCTGGCTCATCATCCTCCCGCCGCTGCTGTTCCTGGTCGTTTTCTTTCTCATCCCGTTCGCCTTCGCCTTCAAGATCAGCTTCGCCGAAGCCGCGCCGCACGTGCCGCCGTTCACCGATGTCATCTCCTTCACCCCCGATCATCGCCTGCGCATCGCCATCAGCCTCGGCAACTATCGTTATCTTCTGACGGATGAGGTGTACGGCCTCGCCTACCTGTACTCGCTGCGTACCGCCTTCTTCTCGACACTCATCTGCCTGGTGCTCGGCTACCCGATGGCCTACGCCATCGCGCGCAGCCCGAAATCGACCCAGGGGCTGCTACTGCTCATCATCATGCTGCCGTTCTGGACCTCGTTCCTGCTGCGGGTGTATGCGCTCGAAGGCATCATCCGCGATAACGGCTTCCTCAACACCGCGCTCCTGCACCTCGGCCTCATCAGCCACCCGCTGCGCATCATGCGCACCAGCGTCGCGGTGTATCTCGGCATCATCTATTCGTACCTGCCCTTCATGGTGCTGCCACTGTTCGCGACGCTGGAAAAGCTCGATCCGACGCTGCTCGAGGCCGCGGCCGATCTCGGCAGCACGCCGTGGCGGGCGTTCCTCGACATCACGCTGCCCCTGTCGATACCCGGGGTGATCGCGGGCTCCATGCTGGTGTTCATCCCCGCGGTCGGGGAGTTCGTCATCCCCTCGCTCCTCGGCGGGCCCAACACGCTCATGATCGGCCGCGTGCTGTGGGATGAGTTCTTCGGCAACCACGACTGGCCGGTGGCCGCGGCGGTGGCGATCGCGTTCCTGCTGTTGCTCGCCGGCCCCATCGCGATCTACCAGTACTACAACGTGCGCCAGCTCGAGGCCTGAAACCCGGCATGGAGCGGCGCCCTTCGATCGCCCTGCTGTCGGTGCTGTTTTTCGGCATCGCGCTGCTGTATGTCCCGATCCTGGTGCTCATCGGCTACTCCTTCAACGCTTCGCCGCTGGTGAACGTGTGGGGCGGTTTCTCGACCGCCTGGTACGCTCAACTGCTGCACAACCGCCAGCTGCTGGAGGCGGCGCTATTGTCGCTCGAGGTGGCCCTCGCGGCCTCGACTGGCGCGATCGTCCTGGGGACGCTCGCGGCCATCGCGCTGGTGCGCTTCGCGCGCTTCCCGGGGCGACTGCTGCTCACCGGCATGGTGAATGCACCGCTCGTCATGCCCGAGGTCATCACCGGCATCACACAGCTGCTGCTCTTCGTCTCGATGGTGCAGCTCATCGGCTGGCCGCACCGCGGCTTGACCACCATCGTGCTGTCGCACATCACCTTCTGCACGGCTTACGTCACCATTACCGTGCAGTCGCGCCTGCAGGGCGCCGACCGCTCGCTCGAGGAAGCTGCCCAGGACCTCGGCGCCACCCCGACGCGGGCCTTCGTCGAGATCACCCTGCCGATCATCGCCCCGGCGATCATCTCGAGCTGGCTGCTGTGTTTCACGCTGTCGCTCGATGACCTGGTCATCTCGAGCTTCGTCGCAGGGCCTGGCGCAAGCACTCTGCCCATGGTGATCTACTCCAAGGTGAAGCTCGGTGTCAGCCCCGACATCAACGCGCTCGCGAGCCTGATTGTGTGCGCAGTCGGGGTCTGCATCATCGGCGCGCGCTGGCTCACGACACTCGGTGAGCGGCGCCGCGCTCTGGAAGCGCAGCGCCCCGGGCACTGAACCACGCTCGCGGCACACGCCGCGCCGCTCACCCGGCAGCTCAGAGACCGGTCTTGATGCGCGTCCAGGTGCGGGTCCGCAACCGCTCGAGCTTGGGGCCGGCTTCCTCGGCATGGTAGAGCCGCGCCTCCACCGCCGGCGGCAGATACACCGCCGGATCCGCGAGAATCTGCGGGTCGACGTAGGCATCGGCCGCCGCGTTGTCGTTGGCGTAATGGATGTCGTTGGTGACCGCGGCGATCACCCGCGGCTCGAGCATGTAGTCGAGGAATTTGTGCGCGGCGAGCGGATGCGGCGCATCGGCGGGGATCAGCCAGGCGTCGTAGGAGCCGTTGGCGCCCTCTTTCGGCACGGTGAAGGCGAGCGGCACGTCGATGCCCGCGGCCTTGGCGCGCGCGCGTGAGGTCGCATAGTCCCCGGACCACGACATGGAGATGCAGAACTCGCCGTTGATGAGTCCGTTGAGGTATTCGGTGGAGTCGAAGGCCTTGACATACGGGCGCACGGCGAGCAGCAGCTGCTCGGCCTTCCGGTAGTCCTCGGGTCGCGTGGTGTTGGGATCGAGGTGCAGGTAGTTGAGCGCCAGCTGCAACACGTCCTCGGCCGAGTCGAGGAAGGTCACCCCGCAGTCGGCGAACTGCCGGATGATCTCGGGCTTGAAGATCATGTCGAGGCTGTCGACCGGTGCATCCGGCTTGCGCGCGCGGATCAGATCGATGTTGTAGGCAAAGCCGTTGACGTGCCGCAGGTAGGGCACGGCGTGGCGGTTGCCCGGGTCTGCCTCGGCTTCGATGGCGAGCACGCGCCGGTCGAGGTTCTTCCAGTTCGGCAGCAGCGACTTGTCGAGCGGGCGGTAGATCCCCGCCTTGATCTGGCGGCTGAAGTAGTCGGTCGAGGTGCTGACGACGTCGTAGCCGGCATCGCCCGCCATCATCTTGGCTTCGAGCGTCTCATCGGCGTCATAGGTGTCGTAGATGACCTTGATGCCGGTCGCGGCCTCGAAGTTGCCGATGGTGTCCTTGCCGATGTAGTCCGCCCAGTTGTAGATGCGCAGCTCTTTCCCTTCCGCGGCCGGGGTGCTGCCCGAGCCGGTGCCGCAGGCAGCGAGCAGCGCGGCCGCCGCTGCCGCGAGCGTCGCCAGGAACCGCGCCGGCCACTTGAGGGGCTGCGCCGTTTCGATCACCCGACCCCCTGGAGCTTCACCATGACGTGACGCGCCACGGTGTAGTCCTCGAGCGCGTACACCGACAGGTCCTTGCCGTAACCCGAGCGCTTGAAGCCCCCGTGCGGCATCTCGCTCGCCGTCGCGAAGTGCGTGTTGATCCAGGTGGCGCCGTACTGCAGCTGCGCCGCCACCTGCATGGCGCGCGACACATCGCGCGTCCACACCGAGGACGCGAGCCCGTACTCGCTGTCGTTGGCCCAGCGAATGGCCTCCTCGGTATCGCTGAAGGGCGTCACCGATACCACGGGTCCAAACACTTCGCGCTGCACGATCTCATCGTCCTGGCGCGCCCCGGCGATGACGGTCGGCTCGTAGAAGAAGCCACCCCCCGCGCGCGGCCGACCGCCAGTCGTGACTTCGGTGTGTGAGGCTGCGGCGGCACGCGAGACCATGGCGGCAACACGCTCGCGCTGGCTTTGGGAGATGAGCGGCCCCATCTCGACGCCCTCTTCCTGCTGCGCGCCGACCCGGATGCTGCGCACCGCGCTCGTGAGGTCGGCGACCAGCCGCTCGTAGATGCGCTGGCCCGCGTACAGGCGGCAGGCCGCGGTGCAGTCCTGTCCGGCGTTGTAGAAGCCGAAGACGCGCACGCCCGCGACCACCGCCTCGAGGTCGGCATCGTCGAACACAATGACCGGCGCTTTGCCACCGAGCTCCAGGTGCGTGCGCTTCAGGTTCCCGGCGGCGGCCGCGAGCACCTTCTGCCCGGTCGCCACCGAGCCGGTGAGCGACACCATGCGCACGCGGTCGTGGCTGACGAGCGCGGTTCCGACCGGCTCGCCGCGGCCGCAGACGACGTTGACCACTCCCGCGGGCAGGAGCTCGGCGAGCCGTGCTGCGAGCTTGAGCGTGGTGAGCGGCGTCATCTCGGAGGGCTTGAGGACCAGGGTGTTGCCGGCCGCGATGGCGGGCGCGATCTTCCACGCCGCCATCATGAGCGGGTAGTTCCACGGCGTTATCGAGCCGACGACCCCCACCGGGTCGCGGCGGATGAGGCTCGTGTGCCCTGGCAGGTACTCCGCCGCGGCGAGTCCCGCAGGACTGCGGCAAGCGCCAGCGAAGAAGCGGAAGACGTCCGCGATCGAGGGCATCTCGTCGTTGCGCGCCGCGGCGAGCGGCTTGCCGGTGTTGCGCGATTCGAGCGCCGCGTAACCGTCGGCGTCGGCCTCGATCTCGGCCGCGATGTTCAGCAGGGCCTGCGCCCGCTCCCTCGGCGCGGTGCGCGACCAGCCCGGGAACGCCTGCTCCGCCGCTCCCACCGCCGCCTGCACCTGCGCCACCGATGCCGCCGCGACGCTCGCGATCTGCGCACCGGTCGCGGCATCGAGCACCACATCCGCCGCCCCTTCGCCACCGACCAACCGGCCACCGATCAACAACTGTGTGTTCATGCCACTCTCCTGCGGTGGGTGATGCCGCGCAGGCTGCGCGCGGGTGAGGTGTCATCCGTGCGCTTGCCGGGCGCGGGCTGCAATTATATTATTACAGCCATAATATTAACTCGCGGTGCGCGCTGCTGCGACGAGGATCGCCATGAATTCCGACGTCATCATCACCTGCGCCATCACCGGCGATGACACCAAGGTTACCAAGAGTCCGCACTGCCCGATAACACCCGAGCAGATCGCCGCTTCCGCGGTCGAGGCGGCGCGCGCGGGTGCCGCCATCGTGCACATCCACGTGCGCGATCCGGAAACGGGCGCCTTCAGCATGGCGACGCGCCACTATCGCGAGGTCGTCAGGCGCATCCGCGAGAGCAAGATCGATGTGCTCGTGAATCTCACCTGCGGCATGGGCGGCTATATCTGCATAGGGAAGGAGGGACTCAAGGACACCCCGGCGCCGGGCACCGACTTCGTCACCCAGAGAGAGCGCATGCGTCACGTGATCGAGCTGTGCGAGGAGGGCCTGTACCGCCCCGAGATCGCCACGCTCGATTGCGGCACGCTCAATTTCGGCGACGGCAATCGTGCCTACATCTCTACCCCGGACTACTGCCGCGAGGGCGCCGGTATTCTGCGCGAGCTCGGCGTGAAGGTGGAGCTCGAGGTGTTCGACACGGGGAACCTCTGGTTCGTGAAGCAGATGATCAAGGAAGGCCTGGTTCCCGCCCCCGCCATGATCCAGCTGTGCACGGGCATCCCCTGGGGCGTGCCCGCCGATGTCGGCCACCTGGTCGCGATGGTGAACTACCTGCCGCCCGACTGTATCTGGACCTCCTTCGCGGTGAGCCGCATGCAGATGCCGTGGGTGGCACAGTCGATTCTGCTCGGCGGCAACGTGCGCGTCGGCCTCGAGGACAACCTGTATCTCTCGAAAGGTGTTTACGCGAGCAACGCGCAGCTCGTCGAGAAGGCGCGCACCATCATCGAGGCCATGGGGGCGCGCGTTCTCACAGCGGCGCAGGCACGCGAGCGGCTGCGGCTCTCCTGACCGTGGCGGGAATTCCGATCTTCGAAACCCGGATCCTGCCGGAGTGGATCGACTACAACGGTCATCTGCGCGATGCCTACTACGGTCTGATCGTGAGCCTCGCGACTGACGTGCTCATGGACCGTGTCGGCCTCGACGCCCCCTACCGCGCCCGCACCGGCTGCACACTCTATACACTCGAGATGCACCTGCATTACCTGCACGAGGTGCTTAGGTCCGATACCGTCGCGGTGTCGGTGCGGATCGAGGCTGCCGACCACAAACGCATCCACGCAACCTTCGAGAAGCGCCGCGTCGGCGATCCCGCCATCGCGGCCAGCGCGGAAGTCATGCTGCTGCACGTACGGCAGACCAGCGATAGAGTCGCGGCCGCGCCCTTCCCGCCCGAAGTGAACGCGGCACTCGCTCAGCTGCAGGCGGCGAGCGCCGCGCTGCCGGCCGAGGGACCGGCCTCGCGGCGCATGGGCCTGCGTCCACCGACCTCATGAGCGCCGGAGGGCTCCAGCGCCTGCTCGCTCCCCGCAGCGTCGCCCTGGTCGGCGGCACCTGGGCGGATGCCGCGCTCGCAGCGAGCCAGGTCATCGGCTACACGGGCCAGGTGTGGCGCGTTCACCCCACGCGCGCCTCCTCTGCGGCGCAACATTTCTTCCGCTCGGTGGATGAGCTCCCCGCGGCACCGGACGCCGCCTTCCTCGCCGCGCCGAACCGTGAGGTCCCGGCAATTGCCGCAGCGCTCGCGCGCCGGGGCGCCGGCGGCTTCGTGTGCTTCGCCGCGGGCTTCTCCGAGACCGCCACCGAGGAGGGCCGGCGCCTCACCGGGGAGCTGCTCAGGGGCGCGGGCGAGCTGCCCTTCTTCGGGCCCAACTGCTATGGCTTCGTCAACTTCTTCGACGGAGTAGCGCTGTGGCCCGACCAGGTGGTCGGTAAGCGCCGCGAGCGCGGCGTGGCGCTCATCTGCCAGAGCGGCACGATCGCGCTCGATCTGCTCTTCAACGATCGCTCGCTGCCGATCGGCTACGCGATCACCGTCGGCAACCAGACGCGAATTGCGGCCGAGGAGCTCATCGAGCACCTGTGCGCCGATGAGCGCGTGACCGCGATCGGGTTGTATCTGGAGGGACTACGGGACGCGGCGCGCTTTGCGGACGCCGTGGTGCGTGCTCGCGCCGCCGGCAAGCCCATCGCCCTGGTCAAGACCGGCCGCACGGCCGCTTCGAGCGAAGCGGTGCGCACGCACACCGGCGCGCTCGCCGGGGCGGATGTGGCCTTCGACGCGTTCTGCGCCCAGGCCGGGGTGGCTCGGTGCGAGTCCCTCGCCACGCTCTGCGAGACACTCAAGATCTTCCACTGCGGCGGCCCACTCGCCGGGCGGCGCGTGCTGCTGATGGGCGCCTCGGGGGGCGACACCGCCATGGCGGCCGACGCTGCGCGCCATCTCGGCCTCCAGTTTCCGCCCGTGCCGGACCCGGCCGCGGCGAGTCTCCGTGAGATCCTCTCCGAGCGTGTACACATCTCCAACCCGTTCGATTTCCACACGCATGTCTGGTTCGACTATCCCCGCCAGCGCGCGATGTTCAACGTGGCGCTGCGTGCCGGGTACGACGCGGTTGGCTTTCTGCTCGACTTCCCGCCGGAGCATGCCGCCGACGACTCGAGCTATACGCGCGCACTCGATGAGTTTGCGGCCGTGCTGCCCGGAGCGCAGAGCCGCGCCGCCCTGATCTCCTCCCTTCCCGAATCGCAGTTCGCGGCTACCCGCGAGCGCTGCCTCGCGGCCGGCATCGTGCCGCTGCAGGGCCAGCGGGAAGCGCTCGAGGCGCTCGACCTGGCGGGCGCAGTCGGTGAGGTGTGGAAGGGTGGTGCGACACTCGAGCTGCAGCGCCCACACGCCCCAGCGGCTGCGACCCATTCGCTCTCCGAGCACGACGCGAAGCAGGCGCTCGCTGCCTACGGAGTGCAGGTGCCACACGCGCGGCTCGTCGCTGCCGGCGAGGCCGCGGCCGCCGCCGCCGCGCTCGG
>Ga0306920_100000720_pt1 | contig 39532 bp, 36 predicted proteins | sample flu12Cox44000170_FD_204666 | JGI IMG/M metagenome (GOLD analysis project Ga0306920, IMG submission 204666) | Lab enrichment of tropical soil microbial communities from Luquillo Experimental Forest, Puerto Rico - flux4day.12C.oxic.44.000.170 (v2)... | ecosystem: Environmental > Terrestrial >... | reverse complement strand
CCGAAGCATTCCACGACCAGGCAATCTTCCGTCTCGGTTTGCTGGACGCGGAATCCCCTGGTGGCGCTGGCTAGATGCGTGGCTGGCATGTTCTTCCCCGGCGGCGACGTCCGTGCGTGGCGTCTTAATCGTTGTACCGCACTTACTGCGATTTTCCTAGCGGGGAGTCGCAGGTTCCCTAGTGCAGCAGCCTCGCGAAGACGGCGGAATCGACAAGGATCGAGACGGCGTTGATATCGGGCGCCAGGGGCCGGTCTTCGGTCACCTTGGGAGAGCTGGAGCGCACCGCGGCATAGGCTGCTGAGGCCAGCGTCCCGGTCTTCAGCGGCGCCAGCAGATCGATGCCTTGGCAGGCGCAGAGCAGTTCGATGGCGAGAATGCTGCGCAGATTGCCGAGCATGCGGGAGAGGCGGCGTGCGCCGCTCATGCCCATGGAGACGTAATCTTCCTGGTTGCCGCTGGTCGAAATGGAATCGACGGAATGCGGGGCAGCGAGCGCTTTGTTTTCGCTGGTGAGGGCGGCGGCGGTGACTTGGGCGATCATGAAGCCGGAGTTGAGCCCGGGTTCGGGCGTGAGAAATGCCGGGAGCATGCTGGTCAGCGGATTGGTCATCTGCTCGATGCGGCGTTCCGCGATCCCGCCGAGTGTGGCCACCGCGATCGCGACCTGATCGGCGGCCATAGCCAGCGGCTGGCCGTGGAAATTCCCGCCGCTGATAATGTCGCCGTCGCCGTTTTCGTTTACGAAGACCAGCGGGTTGTCGGTAGCGCTGTTCAGTTCGACTTGCGCGAGATCGCGCGCCTGCGCGAGAGAATCGCGCACGGCTCCGTGAACCTGCGGGGTGCAGCGGAGGCTGTAGGCGTCCTGCACTCGCTTGTCTTTTTCGGCCGAACGATGCGATTCGCGGATTTCGCTGCCTTCGTTGAGATGAGCGAGGTTTCTGGCGGTGCGGCCTGCTCCGGAATAGGGCCGGGCGTGCATGATGCGGGCATCGAACGCGCCGGGGCTTCCGCGAAGGGCGTCGAGAGAAAGCGCGGCGGCCACGTCGGCGGTATCGGCGAGGGTGTCGGCTTCACGGAGGGCGAGGCTCAGAAGGGCCAGCATGCCTTGTGTGCCGTTAAGCAGAGAAAGGCCTTCTTTGGCTTCGAGGGTGACGGGAGCGATGTTGGCGCGGCGGAGGGCTTCGCCGCCGGGCAGGCTCTCCCCGCGAAGCTCGGCCGCGCCTTCGCCGATGACCACGTGCGCGAGATGCGCGAGTGGCGCGAGATCGCCCGAGGCGCCGACCGAACCCTGTGAAGGAATGACGGGATGAACGCCGGCATTGAGCATGGCACAGAGCGTTTCTACGGTGCTCGGGCGAACGCCGCTGAGTCCTTTGGCCAGCGCGTTGGCGCGCAGCAGCATCATGGCTCGGGTTTCGGGGATCGAGAGCGGCGCGCCTACGCCGCAAGCGTGCGAGCGCACCAGATTGACCTGCAGCTGACGGACTTGTTCGCTGGAGATGCGGACGCTCGCCAGCTTGCCGAAACCAGTGTTAATGCCGTAGGCGGTCTGGCCGGAAGCGACGAGCTTGTCCACCACGGCGCGCGAGACTTGCATCCGCCTGGCGGCCATGGGCGAGAGAGAAACCGGTTCGTGGTCTAGGGCGATGCGGTGGAGCTGGTCAAAACTGAGATCGCTACCCGTGAGTTGGATGCTCATGCGGGATAAGAGAATAACATAGAGAGTTGGAAGGCGAAGAAATGCGCAGCAGCAAGGGAACGCGGTAGGGACGCAAGGAAATTCGCCTTCCCGAAAAGCGACGCTTTACGGGAAGCGTTATTTCGTTACTTCGCTGACCTCGGGCTTTTTCTGATTCGTCTCCGACAGCTGGCGGAACTTGGCGCGATACTTTTCCGGGAGCTGTTTCGATTTGCCGTCGCGGCCGCAGATCACATGGGTGGTAGCGCCGGTGGCCAGAAGCGTCTCGTCGGAATCGCGCAGGAGTTGGTAGGAATACTTCACGATGCGGTTGCCGGCTTGCGCGATGCGCGTGCGGACTCTGAGGAGTTCGTCGTAGCGGGCCGGTTGAAGATAGCGGCAGCTTGCTTCGGCGACCACGATAAAGCAATCGTCTTCGGTTTCCATGAGCTTGTATTGGAAGCCCAGAGCCCGCATGAGTTCGACGCGGCCGATTTCAAACCAAATCAGGTAGTTGGAGTGATAGACGACACCCATTTGGTCGGTTTCGGAATAGCGGACGCGGATTGTGGCGTCATGAAATTCCATTCTTCTCCTCGGCACCCCGAGAGTCCGCGGCCTAAACATCGCGGCAGCAGGCCCGCTTATTGTCGCACGCCTCGCTATTCATCCCTCCAGACGGGTTTGCGCTTTTCGAGGAATGAAGCGATACCCTCCTTGAAGTCGGGCGTGCAGCGGATGCGGGCATTTTCGAGGACGGCGCGCTCGAGGTCGGCGTCGATGCCGGCTTGTTCCGCGCTCACCAGCAGACGCTTCGCTCGACTGAGGCTGCCGGGACTGACTTCAACCAGGTAGTCGGCCAATTCGCTGGCACGAGACATCAGCTTGTCGGGTTCCACGATTTCGCTGACCAGACCGAGCTGCTGGGCCTCTTTCGCGGAGATTTTCCGGCCGGTGAGAAGAAGATCGCGGGCGCGCTTGTCTCCGATCTGGCGGGTGAGAAAGACGGAAACGATCGCAGGTAGAAACCCGATGCGGACTTCGGTGTAGCCGAAGCAGGCTTCCGGCACCGACAACGTGAAGTCGCAAAGTGTTGCGATGCCGCAGCCCCCGGCGAGCGCGAAACCGTTCACGGCGGCGATCAGGGGGCGAGGGAAGCTCCAGATACGGCGAAAGAGCTTGGCCATGCGCCGCGAGTCTTCCTGATTTTCCTGCGGCGATTGCTTGCCGATGGCCTGGAGCATGTCGAGATCCATGCCGGCGCAGAAAGCGGGACCGGCTCCGGTCATGATGACCACGCGGACCTTCTTCTTTTCGATGTCGTCAAGAGCGGTTTGCAGCTCGGAGATCATGGCCGGATTGATCGCGTTGCGCTTGTCCGGACGGTTAAGGGTAATGGTGGCGCGTTCGGCGCCGTATTCCAGCAGCAGCGTGGAAAATGTCACAAAGCCTCCATCCGGTCGAATGTTTACACCTCAAGCGAGCTAACCTGCAATCGGGGCGTGGGCGTAGGTGCTGCGAATCTCGTGGGTCATGGCCAGGACCTTGTCGAGCTTGGATGGCTCGATGCCGGTGTCGCCGTCGGCTTTTTCGATGGCGGCAAGAATATCTTCGGTGCGGATATTGCCGACGAGTTCATCGCCGGCGAAGGGGCAGCCGCCGAGGCCGGTAAGCGCGCCGTCGAAGCGGCGGCAGCCGGTCTGGTAGGCCGCCAGGATCTTGGCTCGGGCGCTTTCCAGACGGCTGTGCAGGTGCACACCGAGTTCGATGCCTGCCACACAGGAACTGGCACGCTTGAAAACCTCGGCGACGATTTCAGGAGTGGCGTTCCCGGCCGTGTCGGCCAAGGACACGGTTTTTACGCGGATGTCTTTGAGCCATTCGAGCGTTTCTTCGACGATTTCGGGTCCCCAGGGTTCATCGTAGGGATTGCCGAACGCCATGGAAATATAGACTACCAGGCCCTTGTTCGCGGCCTTGGTCGCTTTGTGCAGGGTTTCCACCAGGGTGCGGGATTCGGCGCGCGTCATGTTGGCGTTGGCGCGCCGGAAATACGCAGAGATGGAATAAGGATAGCCGACCGTCGACACGCCTTCCGTCCTAAGCGCGCGTTCAAGTCCTTTTTCGTTCACCACGATGCCGATCACCTCAGGAGGTTCGACGCCGGCGGGAAGGGAAGAGAGAAACCTCTGCATGACTTCTTCGCTGTCCGCCATTTGTTTGACGTGCTTTGGTGAAACAAAGCTCACAGCGTCGATGTGGCGAAAGCCCGCGAGGACCAGTTCGCGCAGATATTCCGCCTTACACGCGGCGGGGATGGTCTCCTGCAGGCCTTGCCAGGCGTCGCGGGGGCATTCGATGAGCTTTACGGGTTCGGCCACGGGATGCGTTTATCTCCCAACAAGTTCGAGTGTAAGCGCTTCTCCTGCCAAGAGGCCGGTCCCGAGGGTAGCTGTGCTCAAACCAGCCGGTGCAGCGCCTTCTTCCCATACCGACTCCTCGGCGAAGTGCCAGTACGTCAGGCCTGCTTGCTCGCAATCCTTGATGAGCTTTGGCCGTTTCGGCAGAACAGAAGCCGTTGCCAGGCGGAGGCCCCGGGCAAGCAGGAAAACGATGGCAAGAGTGAGTTTGCTAGAAGCCATCAGGTCTGCAGCACTCCGGTTTTGAACTCCGGGAGGCGAGCGTTAAGAGCTGCCGCTTCGAGCGCCCAGATGATTGAATCCCGGGTTTTGGCCGGATCGATGATGGCATCCACCCAGAGGCGTGCGGCTGCATACCGGGGGTCGGCCTGGTGGTCGTAGGTAGCGCGGGTCGCCTCGTAAAGTTCCTTCTTGGCCTTCTCATCCACCTTCTTGCCTTCGCGTTCGAGTTGCTTGAGCTTGATTTCGACCAGCGTCCCTGCGGCCGATTCACCGCTCATCACAGCATAGCGCGCGGTGGGCCAGGCAAAAAGGAAGCGCGGATCGTAGGCCTTGCCGCACATCGCGTAGTGTCCGGCGCCGAAGCTGCCCCCGCAGATGACGGAGATTTTCGGCACCACGCTGTTGGACACCGCGTTGACCATTTTTGCGCCGGCGCGGATGATGCCGGACCACTCGGCGTCCTTGCCGACCATGAAGCCGTTCACATCGTGCAGAAAAACCAGCGGGATTCGGTTCTGATTGCAGTCGAGAATGAACCGCGCCGCCTTTTCGGCCGATTCGGTGTAGATAACCCCGCCGAACTCCATGCGCTTCTGGTCGGAGTGCGGCGCGGTGGTCCGGACGTGCTTTTTCTGGTTGGCGACGATGCCGACCGCCCAGCCGCCGATGCGGGAATAGCCGCAGAGGAGCGTCTCGCCGTATTCTGCGCGATACTCTTCGAATTCACTCCCGTCCACAATGCGCGCGATGACTTCCCGCATGTCGTATTGTTTTGCGGCGTCGCTTGAGAACACGCCGTAGATCTCATCCGCCGGGAAGAGAGGCTCGCGCGGCGCAGCGCGGTTGAACACCGGGGGATCGGGTGCACCGATCTTGTCCGCCAATGCCCGAATGCGGGCTAGGCAAGATTCGTCGTCCGGCTCGCGAAAGTCCACGGTGCCGCTGATTTGCGAGTGCATTTTCGCGCCGCCCAGCTCTTCAGCGGAAGTTTTCTGCCCGATGGCAGCCTGTACCAGCGCGGGACCGGCGAGAAAAAGTCCGGAGCCTTCGGTCATGAGGATGTGATCGCACATAACGGGTAGGTACGCGCCGCCGGCAACGCACATGCCCATGATGGCAGTCATCTGCGGAATGCCCATGGCCGACATCACCGCATTGTTGCGAAAGACCCGTCCGAAGTCGTCGCTGTCGGGAAAAACGTCCTCCTGCAGCGGAAGAAAAACTCCGGCCGAATCTACCAGGTAGATCGTAGGAATCCGGTTTTCGATGGCGATGGTCTGCGCGCGGATCACCTTCTTCGCGGTCATCGGGAAGAAAGCGCCGGCCTTTACCGTGGCGTCGTTGGCAATGACCATGAACAAGCGGCCGCTGATTCGCGCCAGCCCGGTGACGGTTCCGGCCGAAGGCGCGCCGCCCCATTCTTCGTACATTTCGAACGCGGCGAAGGCTCCTAGTTCGAAGAAATAGGAGCCGGGATCGATCAGCTTGGCGATTCGTTCGCGGGCCGTCAGCCGGCCTTTCTTGTGTTGGGCCTCGATGGCCTTCCCGCCGCCGCCCTGGCGAATGACTTCGTCTTGATTCTTGATCTGCGTGAGAAGGTCGATGACTCGGCGGGAATTCTTCTGAAAATCGGCGGAATTGCGGTTGATGGAGGACTTCAGAGTCGAAGCGGGCACGCAGTCCCTCGCGGAGAAATGAGAACCGCGCTTCAGTATACAAGAAAGGTCGTGGCGCAGACGCTTGCTGCGATAGACTTGCCCGACGATATGGAACCGATCCTGCTGAACCGAGAGTTGGCGCGGCGGATTGAGCTCGCGGAGGCGCAGGCGGGCGCTGCCGCGGCCGTCTCAGTTGGCAAGCTAAGGCCGGAGACGGGCGCTTGCGTCGAACAGGTCGCGGGCGGCTGGGCGGCCTACGCGGGCGCCGGGTCGCCGGTTACGCAGGCGATAGGGTTAGCTCTAGAGGGTCGACCGATTTCAGACGGCGAATTCTCCAGGCTTGAAGAATTTTACCGACAAAGAAACGAGCCGGTACGCGTGGAAGCATGTCCGTTGGCTCATGCCAGCCTATTCGAACGTTTCGCTGCGGCGGGATATCGCGTGACGGAATTCACGAATGTCTTGGCGCTGGGATTGCGGGAGCACCCGGCGCGGCTGCCGGTCGAAGTAAACGAAATTCAAGTGCGCCTGGTGGCTGGCCCGGAGATCGGCTTGTGGGCGCATACCGTTGTGACCGCCTTCGTGGAGGGCCAGGAACCTCCGCCGGAGTTGCTTGAAACCATGAGGGCGTTTGCCTTGGCCGATGGCGTCGAATGCTATCTGGCGGAGATTGGAGGGCAAGCGGCCGGCGGTGGAACGCTGATTCTGCGCGATGGTGTGGCAGGACTGTTTGGCGCGGGCACGCTGCCGGAATTCCGCAAACGCGGAGTGCAGACGGAAGTGCTGCGGGCGCGAATGGAGCGCGGCCGTCGGGCGGGATGCGAACTTGCGGCTTGTCTGGCGGCACCGGGAAGCAGTTCAGAGCGGAACGTCGTGCGCAGAGGGTTTCAAGTCCTGTATACCAGGGCCAAGTTTGAAAAGTAAGCGGAAGACCAGACGGTGGGACTCGCGCCATGCCGAGCATCCGGCGCGGCAGCGGACCCACACGCACGCTTCAAGCCTCGAACTTTGTTGCCATGCAACTGCGTCAAATCATGGCGATATGTTGAAAATAGCGCTTTGGCGATTCCGATTGGGAACGGCAAAAAGATTTCCGACCCTGTTGCGCCACTGAGAACGTCATTACGCCGGCGCGTTCATGAACGAGCCGTTCGCGAGTGAATAAAGTCGACGATGGCCTGGGTGGAAGTGCCGGGAAGAAAGATTTCCGCGATGCCAGCTTGCTTGAGGGCGGGGATGTCGGCTTCCGGGATGATGCCGCCAACCAGGACGGTGACATCATCCATGCCTTTTTCATGCAACAACTTCATGATTTGCGGGCAGATGGTGTTGTGCGCGCCGGAAAGGATGGAAAGGCCGATCACGCTGACGTCCTCCTGCACGGCGGCGGAGGCGATCATCTCCGGGGTTTGGCGCAGGCCGGTGTAGATGACCTCCATGCCGGCGTCGCGCAGCGCCCTCGCAATGACTTTTGCCCCGCGGTCGTGGCCGTCCAGACCGGGCTTGGCGATGAGCACGCGAATTTTCTTTTCGGGCATTCCCGAGTCCTTGGAAGCTTTCAGCTCCGTTTTGGAAATCTTGTCCGCCTCACGTGACGGCGGTTTCTTCGTAGGTGCCGAAGACGGTTCGCATCGCGTCGCAGATCTCGCCAAGCGTAGCGTACGCTTTCACCGCGCCGTAGATGTACGGCATCAAGTTTTCGTGGCTGAGATGTCCGTTGGGCGATAGAGAGGAGTGTCCCGCCTTGGTGTACGTGCCCGCCGCCTTCTTCAGTGCGAGCAAAGTGCGGTCGACGGCGGCTTGCGAGCGTTCCCGACGGAGCTTTGCCAAGCGGGCGGCCTGGCGATGGGCCACCGTTTCATCGATCTGCAGGATCTCGAGCGGCTTCTCCGTGGAGACAAAGTCGTTGACGCCAACCATGATTTTCTCTTTCTTGTCGAGCGCCTGCTGGTAGCGATAGGAAGCTTCCGCGATTTCACGTTGCGGATAGCTTCGCTCGATGGCCGCGACCATCCCGCCCATGGAATCAATCTTGCGAACATAGTCCCACGCTCCGGCCTCGACTTCGTTGGTAAGAGCTTCCACAAAGTAGGAGCCACCGAGCGGATCGACGGTATTCGTAACACCGGTTTCGTGGGCGATGATCTGCTGCGTGCGTAACGCGATGGTAGCGGCAAATTCGGTCGGCAACGCCCACGCTTCGTCGAGCGAATTGGTGTGCAACGACTGCGTGCCGCCCAGCACGGCCGAGAGCGCCTGCAGAGCCGTACGCACCACGTTATTGAAGGGCTGCTGCGCCGTGAGAGAGCACCCGGCGGTCTGGGTGTGGAAGCGCAGCGCCCAGGTGCGCGGATTTTTCGCTCCGTACCGCTCGATCATGGCCTTGTGCCAGATGCGGCGCGCGGCGCGGTATTTCGCGATCTCCTCAAAAAAGTCGCTGTGGGCGTTGAAGAAGAAGGAAAGTTGCGGGGCAAAATCATCAATCTGCATGCCGCGCCGCAGCGCCCATTCGACATACTCCATGCCGTCGCGCAGCGTGAAGGCGAGTTCCTGGATGGCGGTCGATCCTGCTTCGCGGATATGGTAGCCACTGATGGAAATTGGATTGAACTTGGGTGTTTGCTTGACGGCGAATTCGAAGGTGTCCACGACGAGGTGCATGGACGGCTCGGGCGGGTAGATGTATTCCTTCTGTGCGATGTATTCCTTGAGGATGTCGTTCTGCAGCGTGCCCGAAATCCTTTTCCAGTCCGCGCCCTGTTTCTCCGCGACGGCAAGATACATGGCCCAGATCACGGGCGCGGGCGAGTTGATGGTCATCGACGTGGTCACGTCGGAAAGGGGAATCTGGTCGAACAGTACCTCCATGTCGGCCAGGGAACTGATCGCAACGCCGCATTTTCCGACTTCGCCTTCCGACAACGGATGGTCGGAGTCGTAGCCCATAAGCGTAGGCAGGTCGAAGGCCGTCGAGAGGCCGGTCTGCCCATGCGTTAGCAGATAACGGAATCGTTCGTTGGTATCCTCGGCGCTGCCGAAACCGGCGAACTGGCGCATGGTCCACAGCCGGCCGCGGTGCATGGTGGCGTGAATGCCGCGGGTATAGGGCGGCTGGCCGGGACGCGCAAGTTGCGTTTTCGGATCCCAGCCCGCAAGGTCCGCTTCCGTGTACAGACGCCGGATCGGATGGCCCGAGATCGTGGTGAATTCCGTCTGGCGCTCCGGACTTTTCGCCAACGCCGCAGCCACGGTATTGGCTTCCCAAGATTTTTCGTCGGGCGTAGGCTGGCGAGGGTTGAACTGCGGTGTGACTCGGGCCGCAGGCTTTGTGGTTTTCGTCTGGTCGCTCATTCCCAAGGTTGCGCGAAGCAGTGGCGATCGATTCGCCGCAAAGATCGACTCAATAACAAATTCTTATGCTAGAGGAAAGAGGACGCCGGGGCAACCGCGCCGAGAAAAACGTTGCGCAACACGCCTCAGGTGAGCAGCCGGCAGGCCATGACCAGTCGCAGCAATCAACACGAAAATCACCTGCCTCGGGCGTTTCTGCTGCTTCGAGACGAGAGTTACGTTCTCGGGCAATGGCAAACCGGCTCCAGATGGGCCAACCGGTCGATCTGGAGCGGCAGCGTGTTAGGAGCAGCCAGCGCACCCGTCAATTCGTCCTTCGTGCTTCACGTGATCCAGGTAAGGCGCCCGCGCCGCGGCTGGGCAAGCCTCGAGGCAAATCGGAAAAAGACCGGACGGCTGCTGCCTCCTCGCCGTAGCTCCCCGGATGAAAAGGTTATTTTTGCCCTGAGCCGGTCGCCGCTGCGGCTCCTATACTCGCGGCGCTCTGATCGTCCAGCTTCTTGAACAGCTTCTCGGTTCCGACCACCTGGCCGTTGAGCGTGCCCGGGATCAAGGTGTCTTTTTGGATGGTGGTGCCGCGGCCCGAATCGGCGATGGTGACGTTATTCACTTCAAGGGTGCGTCCCAATGCCCGTTCGTAGTTAGCCTTGGCTTCGACAAGGTCGGCAAGGGCGCGCAATTCAGTGCCCTGGGCGGTGATCAAGTCGCGCTGGGTAAGAATGACTTGGTAAACGGTCGAGGCGCCGAGCTGATACTTCTTCGATTCGGCGTCGAAGGTCTGCTGCTGCAGCTCCCGGGCCTTGCCCGCGGCTTCCACCCGGGCGCGGTTCTGCACCAGGGCGATATAGGTGTTGCGTACTTCAAGGATCGCGGAATTTTTCAGCGACTGAAGCAGAGCCTCGCTCTGGCGCTCCGTCAGCACGGAGCGCTGGTAGTCGGCTTGCGCCACCCGGTTGCGCAGCGGAATGTTCAGGTTCAGCGCCACATAGTAGTCAGGGAACTGATTATGGAAGATCTGGCTCTGCGCGTCGCCCAGTCCGCCGGTTTTGGTTCCGGTCACAGTGGTTGTGGAAGACGGCACGAAGATGGTCACCGGGTTGCCGGCTGAATCGAGCACCGTAATCGGCTGGCCGTTGCCGCCCACAATCGGGGCGCCGGCGGACGGGGTCGAGGAGGTGATAGGCGTATTGCCGGCTAGGCCCTGCGAACCGTACCGCGCAATGAGGTTCGCCGTCGGCAGAAGCGCCTTCTTCTGCGATTTGGCGTCGATTCCGGCGTTGACCAGGTTCAGTTCCTGCTCGCGCAGGTCTGGCCGCTTGGTAAACGCTTCCTTCACCGCTTCTTCGAAGGAAGCGGCTTCGACTATGGCCGGTGGCGCCGGCTTATCGGTTGGAATGATTTCGACGTTAACCAGATTCGCCGCCATCGGATCTTTGGAGATCGCGTTGCGCAGCACCTGCTGCTGCTGCAGCTGGGCGGTCTGTGCCACGATCAGGTTTTGGCGGTCGGTTGCCAGTTCGGACTCCGCGCGCGTGACGTCGAGCGGAGCCATGGTGCCGATTTCAAGCTGTTTCTTATTGTCGTTGTAGAGCTTTTCGGCAACCGTGACCGCTTGCTGCTGCACGTTCACGTTCTCGTGGGCGTAGGCCAGTTCGTAATACGCGGTGATGGTGTTGGTAATCGTCGTAATGGCTTGCTGGGTGAACGCCAGATCGGCGATCTTGCGGTTGTTCTTCGAGATCATGATGTTGCGACGGTTGACGAAGGTGCCGAAGCCGTTCAGCAGGGGCTGCTGGATATTGAGGTAGAGCGACGATTGCACGGACGGGTTAAAGGCGTTGAAGGCCGAACCCGACGAATTCCGCGCATTGTCCCAATTCAGGCTTACCGTCGTGCCCGGGGAGAAGCTTTGCGAGACGCCGAAATTGTACTGGTTGTTATGGATCGGAAGCCCGATAGCCGTAGTACTCACGCCGGTTCCCTGACTTAACGGGTTGTTCACCGGAACGACAGCCGAATCAAATGAAACCGTGCCGGTCACCTTGGGGTCGAAACTCAGGAAGGGAACGTTCGCCGGCGAATAGGGAAGGCTTGCGCCCAAAGTCCCGCGGCCGATGCCGCCGCCTTCGGTGTTCAGGATATCCGTATCCGCGAACCACACATTGTAGCGCGCCACCTCGATATCCAAGCTGTTCTGGAGCGCCAGCTCAATGGCGTCCTGCAGACTGATCTCGAGTTTGCCGTCGTGAATCAGCTGGTCGACCTTCGGGGAATTGGTGAGATGGGGCGAAGGGATGTTGACACCGGAATACGGCGCGATCAGGTTCGGAAATCCCTTCGGACCGCGCGTATAGTTGTACTTCGCCATGCCCAGCGAGATGGGCGGCGTCGAGCCGGTGCCAACCGTTGTCTGCGCGGGAGTCGTCGGATTCTGCCCGGCGTTTTGCGCAAAAGACGTCCTGGGCGTGCCCGAGGCCAGAAACAGGGCCAGCCAGATCGCGGTCAGCGGTCGTACGAGCTGCTTCATCATGTTGTGCTTATCCCCTCAAGTAGATGTCAGATGTCCCGCGGGACGTAAAATACTGATTCTGAATATCTTCACTCTATCTAAACGCGTGCGGCTTCGTATTTGTTTCATGAAGCCAGAGGGAGAAGGCGTCCCGCTCTGAGCCGTGAACCGGCGCGGCCCCTGCGACGAATCAAAGAGTCTAACAGCGGATGCTTTCCTTGACAACGCGACCGGGCAGCCACTAAGCTCCTGACACTTCGACGTTTAGAGCATTTCAACGGTTAGCTTTCTGATGAGCGGCACTGACGAATACGTGAAGATTTTTGAGGCTGCCGGAGCCATCCGGCACGGCCATTTTGAGCTTTCGAGCGGATTGCACAGCGCGACCTACGTTCAGTGCGCTCTGGTCCTGCAATATCCGCGATTTGCAGAAAGACTGGGCCGCGCGCTGGCCGGGCTGTTTTCTGACGCTTTGATCGAAGCCGTCGTGTCGCCCGCGCTGGGCGGCGTGATCATCGGGCAGGAAGTAGCTCGAGCGCTTCCCGATCCCGGCCAGCAGTCTGTCCCCGGCGGTGGAGTCCCGGCGTTGTTTGTGGAGCGCGACGCCAGCGGCACCATGACCATGCGGCGCGGGTTTTCTCTGCGTCCCGACCAGCACGTGCTGGTGGTCGAAGATGTCTGGACAACCGGCGGCTCGACGCAGGAGGCGATCCGAGTGGTCCAGGAAGCCGGCGGGCGCGTCGTTGCGGTGGGAGCCTTGATGGATCGCGGCGGCGGCACCATCGATTTTCCCGTCGAGTCGCAGGCGCTGTTGAATCTCCCCATCGCCAGCTACGAGCCCGATGAATGCCCGCTATGCCGCGAAGGTTCGGCCGCGGTGAAGCCCGGCAGCCGTTTTGTGCGCTCCGCGCCGTGACATACTGACCCCTCTCGTCTCTAGAATGCGCTACATCAAGCTTACGATTGCCTACGACGGCACGGATTTTCACGGCTGGCAGATGCAATCGGGTAAACCTACGATTCAAGGGGAAATCGTCGCCGTCCTCCGGCGGCTGACGCAAGAAAACATCGCAATTCACGGAGCGGGCCGGACCGACGCGGGCGTGCATGCCCTGGGACAGGTGGCGAGTTTCCGCACCCAGACGGCGCTCTCAACCGGCGAACTGCAGCGGGCCTTGAACGCGCTGCTGCCGGCGACGATTCGAATCGTTGGCGCGGAGGAAACGGGCCCAGACTTCAATGCGCGATGGTCGGCGCGGGCCAAGACCTATCGTTACCGGCTGTATCGTGGCAAAGTCGTGCCGCCCATGATCTGGCGCTACGTTCTGCACTACCCGTTTCCTCTCGACGAAGACAGGATGAGCGAAGCGGCAGCGCGATTCACTGGCAGCCACGACTTCGCGGCGTTCGCCGCCTCAACCGGCTCAGAAGACGACGATAAAGAGCGCTCGACGGTTCGCGAAATTTACGCAACCGAACTCGGGCGTTCACCGGACGACCAGGAGCTGATTTTCACCGTACGTGGACGGTCCTTTCTGCGCTACATGGTGCGCAAGATGGTGGGCACGCTGCTGGACGTAGGACGGGGGAGGCTTGCGCCCGAAGACATCGACAAACTCTATGAGCTGAGAGACCGCTCGAAATCGGGTCCGACCGTGCCCGCGCAGGGCTTGTGCATGGTCTCGGTGGAGCATGAAGAAGCGTTCCGCATCCGCTGAAGGGGGCGTCATGGGGCCGAGCGCTTTCGGTTACAATCGCTGAAGCGCGGATTGCGGCGGCCCCTGGGAGGTTCTGTGCCGGAGAATGAATGGATCCACGATTGGAACCTCGCTTCGCCCCCGCTCGTTTCGCCCGGCACCAAGGTGCTGCTGGATGACGAAACTCTGCGCGACGGCTTGCAGAATCCTTCCGTTTTTGATCCGGGAATAGACGAAAAAATCCGCATTCTTCACCTGATGGAGTCGCTCGGAATCGACTCGGTGAATATCGGCCTGCCCGGAGCCGGGCCGCGTGCCGTTGCACACACGGAAGCGCTGGCTCGCGAAATTGCGACCAGTCGGATGAAGATTCGCCCGAACGCGGCGGCGCGCACACACGAAAATGACATTCGGCCGATCGTCGAGATATCCCAGCGCGTCGGCATCGCCATAGAAGCCGCGACCTTTCTTGGCTCCAGCCCGATTCGGCGACTGGTTGAAGACTGGACCGTCGACCACCTGCAGCGCACCACCGAAAACGCGGTGAAGTTCGCAGTCGGCCACAACCTGCCGAGTATGTACGTGACCGAAGACACGATCCGAACCGACCCCGAAACCGTGAGGCGTTTGTACTCGACAGCGATTCGCAGCGGAGCCCGGGCCATCGTGCTGTGCGACACGGTCGGCCACGCCACGCCTTTGGGCGCCTACAGCCTGGTGAAGTTTGCGGTCGAAGAAATTGTGAAGCCTTCCGGCGAAAAGATCCGCGTGGACTGGCATGGCCACTGCGACCGCGGGCTGGCTGTCGCCAATTCGCTCTGGGCAATTGCCGGCGGCGCACATCAAGTCCATGCCGCCGCAAACTCCCTGGGGGAGCGGGTCGGCAACACCCCGATGGAGCTCATGCTCGTGAATCTGCGCCTGATGGGATTGATAGAGCGGGATCTTTCCCGCTTGAAGGAGTATTGCGAAACCGTGGCAGCGGCGACCCACACCACCATTCCGCCGAACTATCCAGTGGTCGGCAAAGACGCCTTTCGAACCGCAACCGGCGTCCATGCCGCCGCCATCGTGAAAGCTTTTCACAAGGGCAACGTCGAGCTTGCCAACATCGTCTACAGCGGCGTGCCATCGCACCTGTTCGGACTCGACCAAGTCATCGAAATCGGGCCGATGAGTGGGAAGTCCAACGTGCTTTTTTGGCTCGAGCGCCGCGGCATCCCTGCTGACGACGCGCTGGTTTCGCGGCTGCTGGACGCGGCAAAGAAATCTGCGCGCGTCCTGAGCGAAGAAGAGCTGCTGGCTCTTTCCGCCGGAGTGGCTCCGCATTGAAACTCGCCGGTGATTGGGGCCTGAAAAGCCTGCTGCTTTCGGGTATTCTGCTGAGCATGCCGGTTCGCCCAGTCGCCCATTTCCCCTCGCATCGCACAACCGGGTTGCCGCAACTGCCCGCGAATCCGCAGGTTCGCGGCGCACTCGACTGGTTTGCCGCGCATCGCGCTTGGATTGACGACGAGCAGGCGCGCTTGACGGAGATTCCGGCCCCGACCTTTCAAGAGGCCGAGCGCGCTTCCGCGGTCAAGGTTCTTTTTTCCGCCGTCGGTCTCGAAGTCTCTACCGACAAAACCGGCAACGTAATCGGGCTTCTGCGCGGAAGCTCGGAAAAAGAGCTGGTGGTGCTTTCGGCCCATCTCGACACCGTTTTTCCTGCTGGCACGGATGTAGCCGTACACAGGGAAAAGACCCGAATGGCCGCCCCGGGAATATCGGACAACGGGGCCGGCTTGTCGGCGCTGGTAGCGATCGCGCGCGCCATGCATGAGGCGCGTATCCAGCCGCAGCGCAGCATTCTGATGGTCGCAAACGTCGGCGAGGAGGGTGAAGGCAACCTTCGCGGCATGCGTTCTCTCGTCGAAGCCTACCGCGAGCGCCTGAAAGCCGTGATCGTGCTGGACGGCTCGAGTATCGATCATGTGACAACGAAGGCGCTGGCGTCGAGGCGAGTGGAAGTGGTCATAAGCGGTCCAGGCGGACATAGCTGGTCGGACTTTGGCATTCCCAATCCAATCAACGCACTGGTGCGCGGGTCGGTGCGGTTCATCAGCACCCGCGTGCCATCCGCGCCGCGGACCACGTTCAATCTGGGACAAATGGAAGGCGGCACGTCGGTGAATTCCGTTCCCCACGATGCGCGACTCAAAGTGGATATGCGCTCCGAGAGTGAAGACGAATTGACGCGGCTCGAGAACGCATTGCGGGAATGCATCACCGCCGGCGTCCGGGACGAAATGGAAGCGTCGCGTGACCGCTCGAAAGGGAAGCTTGAATGGAAGCTGGAGACCCTGGGGGACCGTCCCGGGGGAGAACTCGCGCAGAACTCGCCGCTGCTCGCAGCACTGCGGGCCGCGGACGAGTTTATCGGAAACCAATCCCGCGTCGAGCGCGCCTCCACCGACGCGAATATACCCTTGTCGCTCGGGATCGACGCGGTCGCGATCGGCGCGGGAGGAAACGGCGGCGGGGCTCACTCGCTGCAAGAGTGGTATGAGCCGGACGGCCGGGAGAGGGGACTGCAGCGGGTTCTGCTGACCTTGCTCGGAAGCTCAGGCGTCACTGCGGAAAAGGCTCGATGAAGAGCAGCATGCTGCGAACCTTGCTGTGGGCCGCCCTGTTTTCCGGGAGCGCGGGCGGAGGCGTGGCCGGGCAATCCGCGCCCGCAAGGACTTGGTCCGACCCGGAGATGACGCTGTACCGCAACGGACGGATTTACACCAATGATGCGAACGATCCCTGGGCCACAGCCATGCTGGTGCGCGGGGAGGAGATCATCGCCGTGGGCGATGAAGGCGAGGTGAGTGCTTTAATCGAAAAAGGCACCAAGGTCGTCGACCTCGAAAAGCATTTCGTGATGCCGGGTTTTAACGACGCGCATGTGCATCTTGGCGGCGCAGGCAAGCACTGGCTGGCGGTTCGCTTGTTCGGGGCCGCGAGTGTCCAGGAGCTGCAAAAGCGTTTGGCAACAGCGGTTTCAGAACACAAAGAGGGCGAGTGGATCACCGGTTCCGGCTGGGACCATACACGGTGGCCGGAAAAGAAGTTTCCCAACCGCCGGCAGCTGGATGAGGTTTCACCGAAAAATCCTGTTCTTCTGACCCACGTCTCGGGCCACGTGGCCGTTGCCAATTCACTGGCGCTCCAGTTGGCCGGGATCAGCGGGGACAGTGCGAATCCTTCGGGCGGCGAAATCGAGAAGGATGGGAACGGCGAGCCCACGGGAATGCTGAAAGAGGGTGCAGCCATGCGCCTAGTCGAAAGCAAGATTCCGCCGAGAAGCCCCGCTGAGCGCCGCCGCGGAATCGAATTAGCTCTGGAGGACGTGGCCAGGAACGGCGTTACCTCGGTCCAGGACAATTCCGCTTGGGAAGATTTCTTGGCCTATCGGGCGCTGAAAAACGAAGGCAAGCTCACCGTGCGCATCACGGAGTGGCTGCCGTTTCTGGCGCCACTCGATAAGTTGGGCGAGATGCGCCGCGACGGCGGGACAAGCGATCCCTGGCTGCGCACTGGGGCGCTCAAAATGGTTACCGACGGAGCCCTCGGCTCGCGTACCGCAGCCATGCTGGCTCCCTATTCGGACGACGCGAAAACCAGCGGGATACTGACCATGGATCCGGAGGAATTGACTGCGCTTGCAGTGGAGCGCGACAAAGCCGGATTTCAACTCAATTTTCACGCCATCGGCGATCGCGCTAACCGGGTGGCCCTGGACGCTTTCGAGACTGCTGCGAAAGCCAATGGTCCGCGCGACCGCCGCGACCGCATCGAGCACGCGCAGGTAGTGGCACCCGCTGACTTCGCACGATTCGCGCGACTGCAGGTCATCGCCTCCATGCAGCCGTCCCATGAGACAACCGACATGCGCTGGGCGGAGCAGCGCGTGGGGCCGGAACGCGTCAAAGGTGCCTACGCCTGGGCCACGATGCAGAAATATGGCGTGCGGCTGGCCTTTGGTACCGACTACGACGTGGAACCGATGAGCCCTTTTCGCGGAGTCTATGCCTGCGTCAGCAGGGAATTGCCGGACGGCGGGCCGCAGGGCGGCTGGGAGCCGCAGGAAAAGATCTCGCTAGCCGACTGCATCCGCGCCTACACCAGCGGCTCGGCCTACGGCGAGTTCATGGACGGCAAGAAAGGCGAACTGAAGCCGGGCGAGTTCGCCGACTTCATCGTTTTGTCGGACGATTTAACCAAATCCGCGCCCCGCGAGTACACGAAAATCAAGGTGTTACGAACCGTAGTCGGGGGCCGCACCGTCTATAGCGCTCAATAGGCATTTCTCAAGGCCCTCCTGGAAAGGCGAAGCGTTTCATCAAAATCGACCTGGTGCGCATGCCGTTTCATTCTCTGGCCCTCTCACCCGCGCTGAGTTTTCAAGGGGCCAAGCCCGCAGCCCTTTTCTTACCAGGCGCATCAGAAAGCCCTTACACTTGGCACAGTCCTGACGAAGGCGGTCTTTCGGCATGTCCCAGCGACTGCGGGCGGAGCTCGCGCTGGCTTTCTGCACTTTCCTCTGGGGTTCCACCTTTGTGGTGGTTAAGAACGCGCTCGACCAGTCGTCGGTCTTTGTGTTTTTGGCCGTACGGTTCTCGCTGGCCGGTTTGTGCATGGCACTCTTCCGGCCACGGGTGCTGCGGACGTTGCAGCGGGAAGAGATCTTTGCCGGCATACGGCTGGGATTCTTCATGTTTGGCGGGTACGCGTTCCAGACCGCCGGTCTAAAGTACACGACGGCGTCGAATTCAGGCTTCATCACAGGTTCGAGCGTGGTACTCGTTCCGCTCATCTTGGCGTTGTTCTGGGGTAAGCGGGTGACGGGATGGGTGTATTTTGGGACCGTCGCGGCCGCGGGAGGATTGTATTTCCTGACCGTCCCCGTGAGCGGCATGGCCCACCTCAATCACGGCGATGTGCTGACGTTCTTTGCGGCGGCCTCCTATGCGGTCCACATCATTCTCGTCAGCGAATACGCGCGCGAACATTCGGCGGCAGCGCTCAGCGTGCTGCAAGTGATCGCTTGCGCAGGCATGGCCTGGCTGACCGCGCTTGGCGCGCACTCGATTCGCTGGCAGACGATGCGATTTGAGCCGAGCGGCACTCTGTGGGTCGGAGTCTCTGTTTGCGCTGTTTTTGCTACCGCGGTGGCTTTTTCCTTGCAGCTTTGGGCGCAGCAGTACACGACGCCTAGCCACGCCGCGATTCTGTTCACTCTGGAGCCGGTGTTCGCCGTAGCGACGTCCTACATGCTACTCGGCGAGCGGTTAGGAGCGCGGTCTCTGGTTGGTGCGGCGCTGGTGCTGGCGGGGATTCTGTCGGCGGAGCTGCTTGGGCCTCCGGCCGCTCCGGAGTCGCCTGAACCTACAGGCGAACCGCGCCTTTCCTGAGCGTTCTCGCCATTAGCCCTTAGCCGTAATACTTGACGTCCACAGGCGAGTACATGGTGGCGGTGCCAGCGTGCGACTTTTCATACGCGTCGATGGTGGCGACGTGCTGGAGCGTGGTTCCAATGTCATCGAGGCCCTTGAGCAGGACCTCTTTGCGCGACGGAGCGATCTCGAAGGTGTATTCGAGGCCTTGGTCGTCGCGGATCGTTTGATGGGGCAGGTCCACGTGCAGGCGGTAGGTGCGGTCGGCCTCGGCGCGCCGGAAGAGCTCGTCGACTTCCGAGTCTTTCAAAATGGCAGGAAGGATGCCGTTCTTGAAGCAGTTGTTGTAAAAGATGTCGGCGTAACTGGGGGCAAGAATGACGCGGAAGCCGTAATCGCCGATGGCCCAGGGGGCGTGCTCGCGGCTGGAACCGCAACCAAAGTTCGCTCGAGTAAGGAGTACCGAGGCGCTCTGGTATTCAGGCCAGTTGAGGATGAAATCCGGATTGGGGGCTTCGCTCGGGAGTTTGTAGCGCCAGTCGTAGAAGAGAATTCGGCCAAAGCCCTCGCGCGTGAGGGCCTTGAGGAATTGTTTGGGCACCATCTGGTCGGTGTCGACGTTGACGCGATCGAGGGGAAGAACCAGGCCGCTGTGGGTGTTAAAGGGTTTCATTCGTTTGAGCTTCTCCTAAACCGCCTTCTCGCTCTTCGACTTTGGGCATGCGTGGGATCTGACGGCTGGCACGTCGCTTTCCGGTCATTCGACCGGTGCAACGTCAAATTCGCGGACGTCGACGAAGTGGCCGGCAATGGCTGCGGCGGCGGCCATGACGGGGCTGACCAAATGAGTTCGGCTGTCGCGGCCCTGGCGGCCTTCAAAATTGCGGTTGGAGGTGCTGGCGCTGCGTTCCTGAGGCGGCAGGACGTCGGCGTTCATGCCGATGCACATGCTGCAGCCGGCGTCGCGCCACTCGAATCCGGCCTGCGAAAAGATCTTGTCGAGGCCTTCCTTTTCGGCGGCGGCCTTGATGCCGCGGGAGCCCGGTACGACCAGGGCCTGCTTGATGTTTTTCGCAACGTGTTTGCCGGCGACGAGGTGCGCCGCGGCGCGGAGGTCGTCGAGACGCGAATTGGTGCAAGAGCCGATGAAGACGCGGTCCACGGGAATATCGGTGATTGGCGTGCCGGCTTTCAATCCCATGTAGTGCAGCGCGCGCTCGGTGGCTTTCTGGTCGTCGGGATTGTGGAACGAACCCGGATCGGGAACGCGGTCCGTGACGCCGGTGACCATGCCCGGGTTGGTGCCCCAGGTGACTTGCGGCGCGATCGCTTCGGCCTGGAGTTCAACGGTCATGTCGAATCTTGCGTCCTGGTCAGACCTGAGCTGCTTCCAGCGGGCGACGGCTTCCTGAAACTCTTTGCCGCGGGGCACGAACGGGCGGCCTTCGAGGTAAGCGAAGGTGGTTTCGTCGGGGGCGACCATGCCGGCGCGCGCTCCCCCTTCGATGGACATGTTGCAGACTGTCATGCGTCCGTCCATCGAGAGATCACGAATGGCTTCACCCGCGTATTCGGCGACGTGGCCGGTGCCGCCGCCGATGCCGATCTTTCCGATGATGGCCAGAATGATGTCCTTGGCCGTGACGCCTTTCCTGCGCTTGCCGTTTACGACGAGATGAAGGGTTTTCGATTTTCCTTGTACCAGGCACTGCGTGGCAAGAACGTGCTCGACTTCGCTGGTGCCGATGCCGAAGGCGAGTGTGCCGAAAGCGCCGTGCGTCGAGGTATGGCTGTCGCCGCAGACGACGGTCTGGCCTGGCTGGGTGATGCCCAGCTCAGGGCCAATGATGTGCACGATGCCCTGGTTCTTGCTATTCATGTCGAACAATCGCACGCCGGTTTCGGCGCAATTCTTGGCCAGCGCGTCAAACTGCGCTTTTGCGTCCATATCAAGGATAGGCAAGGTGCGGTCCGTGGTGGGGACGGAGTGGTCCATGACGGCGAAGGTCAGATCGGGGCGCCGAACCTTGCGGCCTTCGGCGCGCAGGCCGGCAAAGGCCTGCGGGGAAGTGCCTTCGTGGATGAGATGCCGGTCAATGTAGATGAGCGAAGGCTTGCCGGGCTCTTCGTAAACGACGTGGCTGTCCCAGATCTTTCCGTAGAGAGTCTTGGCTGTCATGGTTTTACCGTATGAAGTTTAGCACTGCGAGAAAATGAGGGCAAAAGACGACTTGGGAATTTGCCGTTACGTCGCCCGAGCTTACCGCGGGCGAATTCTCGCGTCTTAGAGCGATTAGGGAGCGACTCATGAAGCCGTTGCTTGCAGCATTCATTTCGAGCGTTGTAGTTGCAGCGGCCGGCTGCGGGGTCTCGGGCCGGACCGGGGTCACACACGACGAACTGGTGCGGCGGACGCAGGAGATCATGGACGCGGTTGCTCCGGGAAATCCCGAGCCGTGGAAGAAGTATTTCGCCGAAGACGGTATGTACTTTGATGAGAAAGGCCGCTCGATGGACAAGGCGGGGTTGCTCAAGGACGTCTCGCCCTTGCCCAAGGGTTACTCGGGCCAGATCAAAGTGCTGAACGCGAAGTCCAACATTCTGAGCGACACGGCTGTCGTCGGCTATGACCTCGACGAGACGGAGGTTGTCTTTGGCCAGGAGCTGAAAGCGCGATATCACGGCACCGATACCTGGGTGCGGCGCAATGGGGAATGGCAGATCGTGGCCGGCCAGATGTTGCGGTACTACGAGGATCCTGCGCCAGGCAAGCCGAATGCAGCGGCCTACCAGGAGTATGCCGGCAAGTACGAACTTTCCGCCGGCATCACCCGCGTTGTCTCCGCCAATCGGCAGCAACTCACTGCGCAGCGCAGCGGGCGCGCGACGGAGACCTTGATTCCCGAGGCGCCCGATATCTTTTTCCGGACAGGAATCGAGGGGCGTATTTTGTTTCGGCGGGACGCGGCGGGCAAAGTCGATGCGCTGGTTGATCGGCGGAATAACGAAGACATCATCTGGAAACGGATTGGTAAGTAGCGTGTTTGCGATCGGCACAGCGGCGCCGAGCACTGGAGCTCCTGACGAAATCGGATATCCATGGCTATGGCGGGCCGTTAAAATGCGGCCATGACCACGCGTTCCTATACCTGGTTTCACAGTCCGGTGGGGCCGCTACTGCTGGCGGGCTCTCGGGACGGATTAAACTATGTCAGCTTCTCCCGCGGCAGACATGCCGTGGCGGTCGATTCCGGCTGGACCGAAGACGGCTCGCTCTTCCAGGACGCCATTCGGCAGCTGTGCGAATACTTTGCGGGCGAACGCAAGACCTTTTCGCTGACGCTAAGCCCGCAAGGCACGGATTTTCAAAAAGCCGTGTGGTCGGCGTTAGAGAAAATACCCTACGGCGAAACGATCTCCTACAAGCAACTGGCCGAGCGCATTGGCAAACCGAAGGCGGTTCGCGCTGTGGGTGCGGCGAATGGGGCGAACCCCATTCCCATCATCATTCCTTGCCACCGGGTGATCGGCCATGACGGCAGTCTCACCGGGTTTGGCGGCGGATTGCCGCTGAAGAAAAGGCTGCTGGAGCTGGAAAGCCGGCAGCTCCTGCTTCTAGAGCGAATCTAGTCGAACGATTTGATCTTTGCGACGGTCGCGGCGTCGAGGGACTGGATGAGGGCCACCATCAGGTCCACGGTGCGGTCGAAGTCAGAGCGATCGATGATTCCGTTGTGGGCGTGAGTCGACCGAGCCGGAACCAGAACCGTGGTCACCGGTACGCCGATGTTGTGTAGCTTGATGGCTCCTGCGTCGTCGCCAAATCCCTGCACGAAGTCGAACTGCAACGGGATCTTCTGCGCCGCGGCGATCTCCTTGACGTGTACCACCAACTTGCGGTTTGGCAATTCGCTGAAGGTGTAAAGCATCATGCCGGGACCGCCGCCGAGGACCTCTTGCGCGGCATCCGGCCCCGGACCGGGCACATCGTTGGGGATGCCGACTTCCAAGCTGAAGCCGATGTCCGGACTGATGAGGCGGGCGGAGGTTTGCGCGCCGCGCATCTCGATGCTGCCTTCCTCCTGTACCGTCGCGGCATAGAAGACCTGATTCGGGTGCGGCGTTTTCTGCAGACGCCGCATTACTTCGAGCATCACAGCGCAGCCCACGCGGTCATCCCAGGCCTTGGCCAGATAACGATTGTTTGCCAGCACCGCGAAATCGGACAGGGGAGCGACTGGATCGCCCGGCAAAATCCCCAGCTTGGCGACGTCGTCGGCCGAGCGCGCGCCCGTGTCGAGATAGAGATCCTGCTGCGCGGTGTGGCCCGAAGCGTCGTGCGGAGCGATATGCGCGTCCCAAATGTCGGTGACGGCGGGCACCGGCCCTTTTGCGCCGAGGATCACCCAGCGCTGATCGGGCAGCGCGGCGCTCAACCAATAGCCGAGCATCTGCATGGAGATGAATCCGTCGGGTCGGATGCGACGGACCATGCCGCCCAGTTCGTCCATGTGGGCGTCGAGCATAATGTGCGGGCCCACGCTGCCTTGCTGGGCGATCACCGAGCCGAGGCCGTCGTAGGAAATCTTGTCGGCCAAGGGCTTCATCTGTTCCGCCATGATCTTGCGAACCGGGTCTTCAAAACCTGGCGGACCGGGAGCTTCGGTCAGCAATTTCAAAAGCTGTACTACGCGATCTTGCGGCGGCGTAGGGTTCCCGCTTTGTGCGCGGGTTAGTCTGGATGAGGCTGCCAGCAGGCAAAATACGATTGCGAGTCGGTTCACCGATAAGTCTCCCGGCAAAAGATGATACGGAAACATAATCGGTATGGAAACGATTTAGTACCGGGATGCAAACGCTGTGCGGCGGCCGACCGCACAGGTTATATTGAGACCGGGAAAGGCAGTGCGATGGCCCTATGCAAAGTTCTTCAGCTCGGTGACCCCGCCCTTCGCGAAAAAGCTGCGGCACACCGGTTCACGGGTGAAAACGCAGATCTGTTCAACCTGATCGGAGACATGCGCGACACCCTCGCGCACTGGAGGAAAGAGACCGGCTATGGCCGCGGCATCGCCGCGCCGCAGCTAGGGGTTCTGAAGCGCGTCATCTTCCTCGCGTTACCGGGCGCGGAGCCGTGGCCGCTCATCAATCCGGAAATCACCCGACGCAGTGCGGAGAAGATAGTCGTATGGGACGCCTGCCTCAGCTTCCTCGCAATTTTCATGCAGGTCGAACGGCACAAGGACATTAGGGTTCGCTATCAGGACGTCCGCGGTGAATGGCAGGAGGTCGAGGCCGGGGAGCAAGGCGATCTTTCCGAGCTGCTGCAGCATGAAATCGATCACCTCGACGGAATCTTGTGCATTGACCGCGTCAGCGATGTGAAAACGATCTGCACCAAGGAAGAATTCGAGAAGCGTCACCGCGCAAACAGTCCCTACGCGACGCCCCCGCGATGATTCAGGAGCTTTGCAAAAGGAAGCGGCTCCGGCACCCTCGGAGTGTGCCGAAACCGCTCCTTCTGGTCGAACGCCGTTTGCCGAGGGCGGCACGCGGCGCGAACTCTTCGTCGGAATAGTGCGGCGAAGCGCCCATGCGTTTCACGGGCTTATGAGCTTCCCGTATACTCCTTGCGGGCTTGCCTAACGCGGCGTCGGTTGCGAAGCGAGGGTCCATGAGCGGAAAGGTTAAATGGGGGGTTCTGGGCGTCGCGTCGATCGCCGCGCGCAAAGTCATTCCCGGCATGCAAAAAGGGCAGTGGAGCGAAGTGACGGGCATTGCTTCACGCGATAGAGAAAAAGCAAAGCGCGCCGCAACCGAGCTGGGAATTCAGAAAGCGTACGGCTCCTACGAAGAATTGCTGGCCGATCCCCAAATCGAAGCCGTCTACAACCCTCTCCCGAATCACCTGCATGTGCCATGGTCGGTGCGGTCGGCGCAAGCAGGCAAACACGTGCTTTGCGAAAAGCCGCTGGCGCTCAACGTCGGCGAAACACTGGAACTCATGCGCGTGCGCGATCGCAGCGGAGTGAAAATAGGCGAAGCCTTCATGGTGAAGACGCATCCGCAGTGGCTGCGGGTAAAGGAATTGGCGCAAGGCGGTACGATCGGACAGCTCAAATCCATCACCACCGTTTTCAGCTATTGCAATCGCGATCCGCACAACGTCCGGCATAAACCGGAATGGGGCGGCGGAGGCTTGCTCGACATCGGCAGCTATCCGATAACGTTGTCGCGCTGGCTGTTCAACGAAGAGCCGTGGCGGGTCACCGGCGCTCTCGAACTCGATCCGGAGTTTCAAACCGACCGCCTGGCCTCCGGCATTTTGGAATTTTCTAACGGCCAATCGGTCTTTGCATGTGGCACGCAGACCAACTACTACCAGCGGATGGAGCTACTCGGCACAACCGGCCGGTTGGCAGTGGAGATTCCGTTCAACGCGCCGAACGACCGCCCGACGCAGGTGACGGTGGCAGACGGCATGGCCATCTACGGTGGCCAGGTCCGGGTCGAGGAGATTCCGACCTGCGATCAGTACACCATTCAGGGAGATGCCTTTTCCCGGGCCATTCGCGAAGACCGGGAGGTGCCGGTGCCGCTTGAGGACGCTTTGGGCAATATGAAAGTCATCGACGCCATCTTCCGCGCCGCAAAATCCGGCACGTGGGAAAAACCGTAGCGCGCTGGCGAGCGCGAGTCCGCTCTCGGCCGCACCCGGGAAAAAATTCTTTTGACAAAATCCTCTGCTAGGCGCAAAAGACGTGTATTGAATCGATTTAAACCTATCGTCCCCCCCCTAATCGGTTCTCCGGCCCGGCCAGCCCCCAGGAACCTCCTCGAAAGAAGGGCCAAGCTAGGAAAAAGATCGAGCCTGAATTCTGGCGCTCCGATGTCGATCTCGCGGTGGCAGACGGGGCGCATGTGCGGTCTACTGGTGTTCATGCTGCTTAGTGCCGGCGCGGCCTTGGCACAAACGGCGTTCGTTCGCGTCAATCACGAAGGGCGCGGCGGTAGAGGGACCGAACTCGATTGCGACCAGAGGAGCTCTCAGCGGAATGATTGCTTGCCCGGCGAACGGTGTGGACGGGTTCGCGCAATTCAACGGAAACGGAGCGGTTTTCAAAGATAACGTGCAATCGTACTCGACCGTTGAGCCGGCGATCGATCTGACCGCTTCTTCGTTTCTGGCGTTTTCCTGGACCATCGCGAGTCCGGCGCTTTAGCGGCGACGGTTCGGCTTAGCAGCCGCCGGCAATGGAAGGCACGAGCAGCACTTTGTCACCTTCTTTCACCGCGCACTCCTCTCCGCCGAGAAAGCGGATGTCCTCTTCGTTCAGATAGACGTTCAGGAATTGACGGATCTGGCCCTGGTCGTCGCGCACGTGGCGCGAGAGACCGGGAAACTGCGTGGTCAGAATATTCAACGCTTCGGCGATGGTGGCGGCGCTACAGTCAAACCTGGGCGCACCGTCGGTGAACCGGCGGAACGCGGTGGGGATTTCAATCGTGACAGCCATTTTTTCTCCCTATATCCATTGCTTTTTATTTGAACCACGAAACCGCTCAGGCTTTCGCTGCAGCTGCGCCCGCCGCCATTTGCGAATCGAGATAGGCTGCAAAGGCCTCGAGCTTTGGCGCGATCGCTTCCGTAGCGGGATATTCGGCTGAGATCGCGTCGGTGGTCTTGAGTCCGTTGCCGGTGATCGACACAACGGTGGTTTCATCGGCACGGATCCGCCCTTCGCGCACCAGTTTTTGTGCCACCCCGGTGGTTACTCCGCCGGCCGTCTCCGCGAAGATGCCTTCGCTCTCGGCCAGCAGCTCGATCGCTTGGACCACTTCGCGGTCGGAGGTGTCGTCAGCCCAGCCACCCGATTCGCGGATCTGTTGGATGGCAAACGGCCCATCGGCCGGGTTGCCGATAGCCAGGGAACGCGCGATGGTGTCGGGCTTTTGCGGCTCGAATCGAGCGAGCCCGCGTTTCACTGCGGTCGAAATGGGCGAACATCCGGTGGCCTGCGCGCCGAAGAACTTCACCGGCTTCTCTTCGACCCATCCGAGGGTTACCAGCTCACGAAATGCTTTCGCAATCTTGGTAATGAGCGAGCCTCCAGCCATGGGCACGACGACGTTGTCGGGCAGCTTCCAGCCAAGCTGTTCGGCGATTTCAAAGCCGTGGGTTTTCGAGCCCTCCGCGTAGTAGGGTCGCAGATTCACATTGACCAGGCCCCACTGGAAGCGGTCGGCGATCTGCGCACACAAGCGGTTCACGCGATCGTAATTGCCGTTGATTCTGACGATGCGCGCGCCGTATACCGCGGTGTTCAGGATTTTCGCAGGCTCCAGGTCGGCGGGAATGAAGACGCAGGCGTCGAAACCCTGCTGCGCCGATTGCGCCGCGACGGCATTGGCAAGGTTGCCCGTGGACGAACAGCCGACCGTTTTGAAGCCGAAGCGGCCCGCGGCCGCAAGCGCAGTGGCCACGACGCGATCCTTAAAGGACAGGGAAGGGAAGCAGACGGCGTCATTTTTGAAATACAGGTTCCGCAGACCCCATTTTTTCGCCAGATGCTTGGACGGCACAAGCGGCGTGCCGCCAACCGTATTCGGGTAGACGTAGCCTTCGGGCAGCGGGAGGAACTCGGCGTAGCGCCACATATCGAAGCTGCGGCCGGCCAGCTTGTCTTTGCTGGCGATGGATTTCAGTGCCTGGTAATCGTAGGCGACTTCGAGAGGGGAAAAGCATTCTTCGCAGAACGAGCGCGGCGTATTGCCCCACAGCTTCCCGCATTCCCGACAGCGTAATTGGTAGATTTCCGGCATAGCCATGTCCAATCGTGGCCCGAGACAGCACAAGCCAACGGAATTCGCCGCAGCGGCAAACGAAGCGCGAAGGAGTTAGGGCCAGCGCGGAGGGGAAAACAAAAAGCCCTCCGTGCCAAAGAGTGCAGGAGGGTCTCAGAAATCTTTCAAGAAACTCTACCAGCTCTTTAGCAGTTTTTTACGTGGAGCAAGTCGCCCTAAATCGCCACGTTTCGCCGCAGCAAACGGCTATCCCATTAATGACAGGTCAGCAATCGGTTGTCAATAGCATTTCTGAATTGCAGGCCGCGGTAACAACAAAATCCAGCTTTCCTGCGTCCAATGACACAGCAGTGACATCTATCTTGATAGCGCTCCAAAGCCACCCCCGGCCAATAGGCCAGTGTGTTTTCCGGCGCAGGCTGAACTTCGCGCTGGGCAGCTACGGGAAAGTCAAGGTGTTATACTGACTGGGAAAAGGGTGCGTTCTGCGAGAGAATTGGCGGCGGAGAGAAAGACAGGAGTTTCAGAAATGGGTGAACCGGAAAAGGGTAAGACCTGGGCCATGTTGGGTTGGGTGCGCCGCGAAAAGGCCGTGGCCGGCTTGTTCGTCGCGCTGACCCTGGTAGTCGGAATCTTGATCGGTACGATCGTTTCGGGCCACACTTCCGCCATGAGGAGCATGACGTTCGCAGGCAAGGGAGCGACTCCGCTTCCGATGCCCGACGCCATCCCGTCCTCCAATTCCTTTGCTTCGATTGTGAATCGTGTCGAGCCCGCGGTCGTCAACATCTCGACCACGCAGGTGCTCGAAAAGCGGCAGTCCCTCAATCGCAAGCGTCGTCAAATGCCCAATCCGAACGGCGATCAGGACGACCCGATGCAGGATTTCTTCGACCGTTTCTTCGACGGGCGCGGGCAGGATGCGCCGCCGGCTGCCGAACGCAGTTTGGGTTCCGGCGTGATCGTGGATCGCAAAGGTTTCATTCTCACCAACAACCACGTAGTCGAGCAGGCCACCAAGATTCAGGTTCAGTTGAACGGCAGCCCGACGCGGTATAGCGCCAAGGTGATCGGTACGGACGAGGAGACCGACCTGGCGGTGATCAAGATTGACGCCGGCAACAAAGAACTGCCCGTGGCCAAGCTCGGCAATTCCGACGGCGTGCAGGTGGGCGACTGGGTTCTGGCGATCGGCAGCCCGTTTGGTTTGAATGCCACGGTTACGGCCGGCATCGTCAGTGCCAAGGACCGCGGCGGGGTCGGGCGGCAATTCCAGAAGTTCCTCCAGACGGACGCGGCGATCAACCCGGGCAACTCCGGCGGACCGCTGGTGGACCTCGCGGGCGAAGTGATTGGCATCAACACGGCCATCATTACCGGAAGCCGCGGCTATGAGGGCGTGGGTTTTGCGCTGCCTTCAAGCGTGGCCATCAACGTTTACAACCAGCTGGTACAGCAGGGACGGGTAACGCGCGGCTCGATTGGTGTGAGCTTCCAGGAAGAGCTTGGCACCAACGCCATTACCCTCAAGGAGCTTGGTGCAGCGAACGGCGTGGTTATCATGGGCGTCGAGCCCGGCAGCCCGGCGGAAAAAGCCGGACTGAAGGGCGGCGACGTCATTACCAGCGTCAACGGCCAGGCGGTAAAGACGGGCAACGATCTCGTCAATCCGATCGCCCAGGCGCCCATCGGCAGCAAGGTGAAGATCAGCTACGTTCGCGACCGCCAGTCCAAGGAGACATCGGCGGTGGTCGAGGATCGCACTCGCGTGTTCCCGAACTCGGCCTCGCGCCAGAGCGATTCGCAGAATGACAGCCAGCCGGCCGAATTCGGTCTGCGCGTGGAGAACCTGACGCCGGAGCGCGCTTCGCGCGTTGGCATGGAAGGGCAGAAGGGCGTGCTCGTGGTGGACGTGGATCCCGCGAGCTTCGGTGACGACCTCAACTTTACCCGCGGCGACGTGATCGCTGAAGTGAATCGCCAGCCGGTAACTTCAGTTGCCGAGTACAAGGCCGTAATCGGCAAGTTGAAGCCGGGAGACAACGTGGTGTTCAAGGTTCTGCGCAGGCAGGACAGCGATCGCATCCTGACCGTGTTCCTGCCGGGCGTGGTTCCGTCCGAGAGCGCCCAGTAATAAGGTTAGTGGACAACGGCCGATTAAAGGCGTAGAAGAGAAGCCCACTATGACGCGAAACCTTCGTCCGGCACTCCCAGCCCTCGTGCTGCTGCTTAGCGCGGTAGGGTTGGGTGTGCCGGCAAGTTCCGCGCAGTCCAAGGGCAACCAAAAGAAGAAACCCAGCGCGCCCAAGGCGGCGACGTCGACGACCAAGAGCTCCGCCGGGAAAGCGGGCACCAACAAGGTTGCGGCCGACAGCAAATCGGCGACCCGGGGCGCAGCTTCGTCGCGGACGGGAAGGCGAACCGGCGGCCGTTCCCGCAGACAGCCTGGACAGAAGGCACCGTCGAGCGACCGCGTGACGGAAATCCAAGCCGCGCTGGCCAAAGACGGTTCTTTTGCGGGCATGCCTAACGGCAAGTGGGATGACGAGACAGCGACGGCCCTGCGCCGATTCCAGGCAGCGCATGGGCTCAATCCGACCGGCAAGCTGGACGCGCTTAGCTTGCAAAAACTGGGTCTGGGTTCGCAAACCGCCGGTGTCGCCGCACCAACGCCCCCGCCCGGAGCTGTATCCCGCCTGACCTCCTCCGTTGTCCTACCCGCATCGCCGGCGGAAACCGCTCGCCGGCAGTAATCGTTCCGTTTATCGTTGGCTTGCGTTATGAAGCTGAGAACCATGTTTGCGGTGGTTTGGCTCTAACGCTTGACGGCCGGCGGAATACTGGCCCGAGGAGATACCGGTTGCTTCACGGCTCGCGTTGATATTGCGCGACTTGGCGCTCTTTTCTGCTTCAGGTGCCCGCTTAGTGCGCGGTTCAAATCCATTCACCGTGCTGATTGCTCTTTTCTGGGTACAGCCGGTTCGGGGCTCGGCTGTGGGAACGCCAACGGATTCAGAGGACACACTGCGCTTCGCCGAGTTAACCAAGGTGCGGCCGATGATTGAAACGTATCCGCTCGAGAAAGCAGGTGAGGCTTACGCCAGAATGATGAGCGGGAAGGCGCAGTTCCGCGTCGTTCTGACGATGTGAATCTCGCCAACAACGCAAAGCGGAGAAACCCTCTCACGCTAAGCCTTTTGAATCCGCCAAGACCAGTTGATGTTTGACGCGTTACGGTTCGAATGTAACTTCCTTGCCGCGCTGGATGAGCGAGTGTTTCTGGAAGATGTCGTCGTCGCGGTAGGGAAAATCGGATCGGTAATGGCTGCCGCGCGATTCTTCGCGGGCCAAAGCCGAGCGGGTGATGAGGGTGGCGAGAGTGTGAAGATTTACAACTTCGTGATCGGTGCGCGTAGAGTGCTCGCGTCTGGCGGCGGCCGCGACCGCGGTTGAAGTTGCGCGGACAGGCGCTCCTTCGGCACTTGAAGCCGACAGCTGTTTGTGCGCCGTTTCCCCGGCTTGCGCGGTATCCGGCAGTTCCATCTTCTTCAAAGACTCAAGGGCCGCGGCAAGCTCTTTGCCGTTGCGTAGAATCCCGACGTGCCGCCACATCAGGTCGCGGACTTGCGCTAGCTGCGCAGACCGAGGCGGCATTTCGGCGTGAGCTGGCAGCGTGCCCGGAGTCGAATTACCGGGTTTGGGCGCAAGGGCACCCGGCAAGGGCGCGGATTTGTGCTTTGCCGCGGGCGCGTCTTTGCTCATGGCCTCGCCCGCTCGCGCACCAAAAACCAAACCTTCCAGAAGAGAGTTGCTGGCGAGGCGATTCGCTCCGTGCACTCCAGTGTCCGCCGTTTCGCCCGCAGCATAGAGTCCGGGAACGGAGGTACGCCCGCTAAGATCGGTTTTTACTCCTCCCATCATGTAGTGCGCTGCGGGGCACACCGGCGCCATGTCGGTCGCCAGATCCAGCCCATAGCTCAGACAGGTCGAATAGATGCGCGGAAAGCGCTTCTCGAGAAATTCGGCGGACTTGGCGGTCATGTCGAGGTAGACATGCTCGGCCTGAGTGCGGTGCATTTCGCTGACAATGGCCCGAGCCACCACGTCGCGCGGGGCGAGTTCCTGCGCTTCGGCGTGGCGTTTCATGAAGCGTTCAAGATGGATGTTGCGGAGGATGCCGCCTTCGCCGCGCAATGCTTCCGACAACAGGAACCGCGGCGCGCCTTTGATGGCCAGGGCCGTGGGATGGAATTGCACGAACTCCATATCGGAGAGTAGGGCGCCTGCTTCGTAGGCGATGGCCATGCCGTCGCCCGTGGCAACCGCGGGGTTGGTGGTCTCGCGATAGAGCTGGCCGAGCCCGCCGGTGGCCAGCAGAACCGCGCCGGCGCGGACCTGGTGCAGGGAGCCGTCGGTTTCGTCAAGGAACCGCAAGCCGACGACACGTCCGCTTTCCAGGATCAAGCCCGTGGTGAAGGCATGCGCGCGCAGGTGAAGATGGGGCAAGGCATGAGCCCGAGAAAGAAGGGCGCGGCTGATCTCGCGGCCGGTGGAGTCGCCGTGAGCGTGCAGAATGCGCGAGCGGCTGTGCGCCGCTTCTCGTGTAAACGCCAGCTTGGTGCCCGAGCGATCGAATTCGGTGCCCCATTCAATCAACTGGGTAATGTACTTGGGGCCTTCCTCGACCAGCAGCGCGACGGATTCGGGCCGGCACAGGCCGTCGCCGGCCGCGATGGTGTCCTGTTCGTGAAGGCCGATTTCATCTTCGTCGCTGAGGGCAACGGCGATGCCGCCTTGCGCATAGGCGGTGGCCGATTCGCTGAGATCGGATTTGGCCAGAACCAGGACCGTTCCCGCGGAGCTGAGCTCGATGGCGGCGCGAAGCCCGGCGACGCCGGAGCCGACTACGGCGTAATCGGCTTGATAGGTCTTGGGGACGGGGGTCATTGCAGTGTCGACGGCAGCAATTTATGGTAGCACGAGGATTTTGCGAGTTCATGCGGCGAGCGTCGGACGGACCAGGGCCAGCGGTATGTTAGAGTGGAATGAATCCGATGCCGCCAGTGCAGCGAATTTTGGTGAACTCCTCCGCGGGAAGCTATCCCGTGGTGTGCGGAGCCGGTGTGCTCGGGCGGTTTGCCGCCGAACTAGGCCGCGTCGGCAAGTTCTCGAGCGTGCAGGTTGTGACGTCACCCAAGGTCTGGGCCGCGGTTGGGAAACATGTCGTGAAAGGGCTCCGCGGCATGCCGGCTCATATTCACAAGTTCAACGACGCCGAGGCGGCAAAGAATCTGCGTAGCTTTGCGGCCATTCTACGGAATTTGGTCGCAGCGGGGGCCGATCGGCGCTCGGTGGTGGTTGCGGTGGGCGGCGGCGTAGTGGGGGATGTGGCGGGTTTTGCGGCGGCGAGTTACCTCCGCGGGGTGGCTCTGGTGCAGGTGCCGACAACGCTGGTGGCGCAAACCGACAGCGCGATCGGCGGAAAGACGGGAGTGAACCTACCGGAAGGAAAGAATCTGGTTGGAGCGTTCTATGCTCCAAGACTGGTGCTGGTGGACACCACTGTCTTAGAAACGCTGCCGCACCGGGAATTCCGCGGCGGATTGGCGGAAGTAATCAAGTACGGCGTGATTGCGGACAGAAAGCTGTTTGGATTTTTGGAGAAGCATTTCGAGAAAGTGTTGGCGCGTGATGCGCGCTCGCTCGAGTATCTGATCACGCGCTCGGCGGAGATCAAGGCGCGCGTTGTGAGCGAGGATGAGCGGGAGTCGGGGCTGCGGGAAATCTTGAATTTCGGGCATACGTTTGGGCACGCACTGGAAAGCGCGACCGCGTACCGGACCTATCAGCACGGTGAAGCCGTGGCATGGGGCATGATGGCAGCGGCTCTCTACGGGCATGAGATTGGCGTTACGCCCGCCCGCGACGCGGCGCGGATCATTTCCTTGGTCAGGCGGATGGAGAAGTTGCCGGATTGGCCTCGCGTGGCGCCAAAAAAGCTCATCGCCTCGATGGCATCGGACAAGAAGACACGCGCGGGAAAGCTGCGGTTTGTGCTGACGCCGCACATTGGAAAAGCCGCTACCTATAAAGCACGCGATCTGCACAAGGTGGAAGTGGTGCTGCGCATGACGCCGCGTGTGGCCAAGGCGGGAGTGGTGTCGCATGAGTGAAGCCGTAGGCAGGGAGGCGAGCCAGGGTACGCGGCCAGTCAGTGCATCGAACGAGGCTGAGGTCGCGCGCAGCGTGCGCGAAATGTTCACGCGGATCGCACCGCGCTACGACCTGCTGAATCATCTGCTGTCGCTGCAACTCGACAGGATGTGGCGGGCGCGTACGGCGCGGATTCTGAGGCCGATTCTCGATCGGGGAGAAACACGGATTCTCGATTTGTGCTGTGGGACCGGGGACCTGGCATTTGCGTTGCAGCGTAAAGCGCGGGGAAAGGTGTGGGGCGCAGATTTTGCGCACACCATGCTGGTCCGGGCGCGGGAGAAGGATCGGCTCGAAGCGCACCGGGGCCCGGCTGAGTGGAACATTCCGTTTGTCGAGTCGGACGCGCTGCGAATGCCGTTTGCCGATGCGAGCTTTGATCTGGTCACCGCGGCATTTGGGTTCCGGAACCTGGCGAACTATGAAGCCGGGTTGCGGGAAATGGGCCGGATGCTGAGACCCGGAGGAACGGCCGCGATTCTCGAGTTTACCGAGCCGAGGCCGGGGTGGTTTGGCGATTTCTACCGCTGGTATTTCCGAGCCGTGCTGCCGCGGCTGGGCGGGATGATTTCCGGGGACCGGGCCGCGTATACCTACCTGCCCTCGTCGGTGTCGAAGTTTCTGCGGCCCGACGAACTGACTGAGTTGATGCGGCGCAACGGATTTGAGGACGTCAGAGCGCGGGTCTGGACGGGCGGGACCGTGGCCCTGCATACGGGCGTCCGGCGCCCTTGGCAAGCGGCCAATAATCCATACCTTCCGGGGGCAACCAGCACCTAGGCCTTTTCTTCGAGGCCGGTGGCGCGCATTTTGGCCAAAAGAGTCTTGGGCGTGATGCCGAGCCTTTCGGCGGCGCGCGTCTTATTCCAGCGGGAATGTCTCAAGGCGTTTTCAAGAAGGACGCGCTCGACGTGGAGTTGAGCTCGTGCCGTGACCTCGTCAAAGCTGCCTTCCCAGGAAAACGGGTCGGGGACGAGGTTGGCGGGCATGCCCTCGGTGTTGACGGCGGCAGGCTTGGAGACCAGAAGCTCGTGGTTGATCGCGAGGCCTTCGGCCAAAATGACGGCACGTTCGAGCGCGTTCTGCAGCTCCCTAACGTTGCCGGGCCAAGGATATTCGCGAAGGCGGCGGCGGGCTTCGGCGCCGAGGGTAAGCGGCGGTTTGCCGAGCTCGCGGCTGAATTTGTCGAGAAAATGGTCGGCCAGGATGTCGATGTCGTCGCCGCGCTCGCGCAGCGGGGGAATGGTGAGCGGGACTGCGGAAATCCGAAAGTAGAGGTCTTCGCGAAAGAGTTTTTCACGGATACGGTCGGCCAGGTCACGGTTGGTGGCGACGACGATGCGGACGTCAACATCGATAGACTGTGTGCCGCCGACGCGCTCGAACCGCCGCTCTTCGAGAACGCGGAGCAGCTTGGCCTGGCTGGCGAGAGGAAGTTCACCGATTTCATCAAGGAACAGCGTACCGCGCTGAGCGAGCTCGATTTTGCCGACTTTGCGGCTTCCTGCGCCGGTGAAGGCGCCTTTTTCGTGGCCGAACAGTTCGTTCTCCACCAGACTTTCCGGAATGGCGGCGCAGTTCAACGCGATAAAGGGCTGATCGCGGCGATCGGAAATGTGGTGAATGGCGCGTGCGAACAGTTCCTTGCCGGTGCCGCTTTCGCCGAGGAGCAGCACCGTGGCCTCGGTAGCCGCTACCTTCTGAAGCTGCTGGCTGATCGAAAGCATGGCGGCAGATTCGCCGACAATGCGCGGAAAGCCGTAGCGCGCGGCAAATTCTTCGCGCAGGACGAGATTTTCGCGAAGCAGCTCCTGCTGGCGTGTGGCGCGTTCGACGAGCAGCTTGAGGTGGTCGAGGTCCACGGGTTTCTGAATAAAGTCGAAGGCGCCTTCTTTCATGGCCGAGACGGCTTCGTCAACCGAGCCAAAAGCAGTGAGAAGAATAACCGGGATGGTCGAGTCGGCCTGCTTCGATTCGCGCAAGACCTCGAGTCCTGAGGCACCGGGCATTTTCAGATCGGTGAGCACCAGCTGGTAGCGGCGGTTACGAAGCTTTTGGATGGCGGCGCAACCGTCAGCAGCCTCGTCCACGGAATGGCCGTTTCGCTCGAGCGCCTTGCGGAGCATGGCGCGAAGCTCGTTCTTGTCTTCGACAAGCAGGAGAGGTTCCATAGCGATTTGCGAGCGTAGCGGGAACTAGCGGGCCCAACCGGCATCGCCGCCGCTCGCGCGCAGCTGGTCCTCCAAGTCGCTGAGCTGCTGTTTGAGGTCAGCAATTTGCTTCTTCTTGGCTTCAATCTTGGCGGTCTTTTCGTTGATCTCGTTGCGGGTGAACTGCTCATGCATGGCCTTTTGCGGATCGGAGTAGTACTGAACATCGGACTTTTCCAGCTCGCGCTGCAGCACGTCGAGTTCGAGCTCGGCGGTGGAGATTTTTTTGTGTTGATCGGCGAAGCGCTTGCGCCAAGCCTTTTCAGAATTGGGATCTTCCTTGTCAGTCGAGTCCTGCGCGTCTGGGGGTTTCTGTAGGTTCGCTGCCTCCGAAGGCGAGGTTGAATCAGACGACCCCGCGGGCGGAGGCGCGGGTGCCTCGGCCGGCTTCACGTCATCGTCGGTAAACACCTTTTTCGGTTTGGGCGCAGCTTTCCGCTGTTCGCGGGCGCGGCGGGCGGCATCGGCAACCGGATCGCCGGTCGACTGATCCTGCGCACGAGTCGCTGCAGAGCTAAGAGCGAGCACGAAGGCAAGTGCGATGAGGGTTCGGCTTGGACGCATGGTGGAGCCTCCGGGACGCACGTTTGCGTCCCTATTTGCTTAGATGGCGACCTCCTTTGATTCTACTGCCTCGGGAACCCGGCGAATGGCTGGTAGCGAAACGATAAACTCCGCACCCGATGGGGCGGCGAACTCCGCGCGCTGGGTGCGGTTGCGCGCTTCGATCTGACCGCCGTGCTGCAAGAGAATTTTTTGAACGACCGCCAGGCCCAAGCCGGTGCCGTTGGCCTTGGTGGTGAAAAAGGGAAGAAAGAGTTTCGGGAGAACCTCAGAAGCTATTCCCGGGCCATTGTCCGCAATCGCGATGCCTTGGGACAGCTCGGCGGATTCGCCGGAGATTACGCCGCGAACCGTAACCCGCGGTTCAGCTGCCGAGGCCAGCGAAGCCTCCGCCGCGTTGCGAACCAGATTCAGCAGCACCTGGCGAAGAAGGCCGTCGTCTCCGGCGACTTCGCCGAAATCGCCCTCCGCGTGGATAGCAACCCGGGGGAACAGTTCGCGGATTTCGACGATGGCGCGGTCGACGAGCGGCGCGAGGGCCACGGTTTCCGCCGAGATGTCCAGCGGCCGGGCATAGCGCAGGAATTCGGTCACCACGTGAGTGACGCTGCGGGTCTGTTCGAGAATCTTGCCGGCGTTTTCGGAGGTGTCTCTGGCGGCGGGATCGGAATGGATCATCTGCGCGTAGCCCGAGATGGTGGCAAGAGCATTTTTGAATTCGTGGGCGATGCCGGCGGAAAGTTCGCCAAGGGCCGCGAGATTTTCACGCATCTGCATCTGCTTTTGCAGCAAGGCCAGTTCGGTGAGGTCGCTCAGCAGGCAGATCGCGCCGGTGGCTTTTTCCTGGCCGCGACGAATCGGGGAGATGGTGACGCCAAGTTCGCGGTGCGTTCCGTCGGGAGCGGTGTGAGCGGCCTGTTCGCGCCGGAAGACGAGTCCCTCGCTGAGGCACTGTTCGATGAGCGCGGAGAGTCTGCTCGCTTCACCGAGAGCTTCGCTGTAGCGCCGGAAGGAGAGGGTCTGGATGCCAAGGGCCTGTTCGGCGGCAGGATTCGCGCTGGTGATCAGTCCGTTGGCACCGATCACCAGCAGCCCGGCCGGCATGTTGCGTGTTACCTCTTCGCTGAAACGAGCCGTGCTTTCTGCGCGGTCGCGTTCGATTTTGTGGAGACGCTCGAGCTCCTTCTCCTGCTCGCGGAGTTTTTGAATGACAGCCTGCATGGAAGCGGTCATGAACGCCGGTTCGTTGTCGGAGCGCGGGGAGGGGTCCTTGTCGACCGATTTCTCCGGGGCGGATCCGCCCATCATGCGGCGCAAAAGCACGACGGTGACGATCAGAATGCCGAGGATGATGATGCCGGTCATCGCGGCAAAGAGCCACGGATAGGGCAGGGCAGCCTCGTGGCGGGGAAGGGCAAGCAGGCAAAGGGCGACGGGCATAGCCAGCAACCTAGCCCGGGAAAATCGCGCAGCGGGAAAGCGTCCAGGGGCTAAAGAAGGTCACAAGGAGGGCGGCGACGCCCAGGAAAGAGCCCAGAGGCAATTGGTAACGGCTGGCGATGGCCCAGCGGATGCCTGCGACGCCGCCAAGCCCCATTTTGCTGGCGCGTTCGGCCAGTGATTTTTTCCATCCCGAGGCGAACAGAAAGGCGATGACGGAAAGACCGACGATCGTACCGAGGAAGGTTCCGAGAAGTATGGTAAGGAATGCGCCGCGAAGTCCGAAAAAGGTCCCGACCATAAACATCATTTTGACGTCTCCGAAACCCATGCCGTCGCGGTGGCGAATCAGTTTGTACAGCCAGGCCGTGAGCCAGAGCAAACCGCCGCAGAAAAGCGCGCCGAGGATGGCGTCGAGCACGCCGGCGCTCCAACCGGGCAACGCGATGTAGCGATTGAAGAGCATCGGTGCGACGCCGTCGACCGGCGGAACATAGGCGGCAAAGACCAAGCCCAGACCGACACCGAACCAGTTCACGACGTCGGGGAGAATTCGTTCGCGAAAATCCGTGACCACCAGCACCACCAGGATGCAGCTGAAGCAAGCCCACTTCAGGGCGGGCAGGGAAAGGCCAAAACAAAGGTAGCAGGCGACAAAAAGGAGCGCGGTGGTGAGCTCGACAGCCGGATACATGGGCGAAATCGGGGCGTGGCAGTTGCGACATTTGCCGCCCAGGAGGAGCCAACTCACGACGGGGACGTTGTCGTAGGGTTTGATGTGGCTGGCGCAGTGTGGGCAGCGCGAACGCGGAGACACGATCGAAGTGCCCTCCGGAATCCGCGTGATGCAGACGTTCAGAAAGCTGCCGACGATCAGTCCAAAGAGAAGAAAAGCCGCAATGGTCACCTTGCGACTGTGACATAGGCGGGCAAGAGGCTCAATTACGCTGAGGTACAGGGGTGCCCGATGGCTAAAGGGGGAGGCGCAATCGGACGGGGTCGGTTCGGTATAATTAGGGAAGATGAACTGGCTCGAACAGCGCATACGGCGGTACGAACACCGGCGGTGGACGACGGATGACAACCGGCGGGTGCGGCCTTTTGACTGGGGCCTCGAGCATATCGGAGGCCGGGCGGATGATCCTGAGCCTGCGAAGTTCTTACGGGAGTACTCGCTGCGGGCGATTGAAGACAGCCGCGCATGGTACGGAGTCGAGCCGGCCGGCGACTACAAACTGGACTCAGAGAGCGTCCTGACGTTTACCTCCTCCATTGAATCGCCGTGGGCCGAAAACAACACGGTCTATGCGCAGCTGTTTCCCGGGAAGGCGAAGAAGGC